>Ga0209929_1000598_pt1 | contig 13337 bp, 8 predicted proteins | sample SalPon2_C_H2O_MG_2_FD_185731 | JGI IMG/M metagenome (GOLD analysis project Ga0209929, IMG submission 185731) | Salt pond water microbial communities from South San Francisco under conditions of wetland restoration - Salt Pond MetaG SF2_C_H2O_MG... ... | reverse complement strand
CTGCTGCTATAGGAAATCCAACTTCTTGAATAAAGACTACTACTTGTTCCATTAGTCTTTAGAAGTGTTAGAAGCTCCAAAGTAAAAAGATATAACAGCACTTGCTAAACCACCAAGATAACCTAGGACAAGGTTTATAAGAGCTTCAGAGTTCTGCTCTGGTGGTTGTAAAGTAACAAGGAATATATATCCTAAGAATCCACCTACGGTAGCTATACCCATAATACGTGCAGTCCAATCTTTACTAAAGTTCTTTCTAGCATCTTGAGCATCTTGTGTTTCTAACTTAAACACATCTACTTCTAACTCTTTCATCTGAACTTCAAAAGCTTGTTCAGCTTTTTTAAGTTCTAACATTTGTTCAGGGGTAGCTTCTGCTACAGCTTTCTCTATAGCTTTAGGTGTATTAGGTACTCCCAATACATCAGCTATCATGTTTGCTGCCATTCCTCCCATTGGTCCACCCAAGGCAGTACCTAATGTAGGTGCAACAGCTCCAACTATGTTCTTTAATACGTTCTTCATTTCAGGCTCCTAATACCATTTTTTGTAATTCAATACTTCTTCTACCTACCTGTTTAAACCAACGACTATCTTCCATTTCAACAGCCATCTTTGCCCAATCATGTTCTCTACAAGCTTTCAACATGTTACGAAACTTTGAAAGTCTTGAACCTCCTAGGTTAAAACACATGTTTACTAACACTCTTTGTATAACTTCTGGTAGCTTTTCAAAGTCTTCCTCGCTACCAAAGACATGTATAGCTTCCTTGTAATGCTTTTCAAAGTCATCCTCGTAATACATATCTACAACTTCTTGTGTGACAGGTGTGCCAACTTCCCAGTTATATTCAGGGTCGTTAGGTTGGCAAAGGTGTCCAACTCCTAGAGTTTTATAGCCTAGACTATCCATATAAATTTCTAACACTTCACCTTCGTGTCGTTTTATTTCAGCTTTGCAAAGTTCTATATCCATTTTATTATCTTTCTTGAAAAACATCTAATCCTAATTCCCCCATCTGTACTGAGTAAGGTTGTCCTGTAAAAGGGTCAACTCTATCTGCTGGGTTCTCTTTAGTGTAAGGTACGTCATCTTTACCTTCTACTAATCCTCCTTTAGCAAAACCCGGTACTCCTTCTTTTAATATTTTTTCTCTCATTTTAGGTGTTATAAAAATTATATTTGCATCAATATCTCCATCTTCAATAGCATCTAAAAAGTTTTTACCTGTATTTGATAAAGGTCTATTGGTTGCTCTTTTTTCTAAATACTCATCATACCTAGGATTTATATCAGAAGGTTCAAGCATTCCTTTTCTTTCAAATATACCTCCATATTTATTAGCTAACTTTTCCATAGTAGAAGGAACTTTGTTATCATATAACATTTTTTTATATGCAGGTCCTTCACCGCTATACCTTGTTAAAATAACATCTGATGTTGAAACAGATAAAGCATCTTTATTTTCTTTAGCAGCTCTATATAATAATTGTTTTAAAACAGGCTCATGCCAGTTGTTTTTATAAGGATAGTCTGGTACTAATTTATCATAAGAGTCGATAGAATTATCATGTATATTAAAAATGTATTTTTGTATTTCTGTTTTTAAATCTAAAAGTTTATTTACTTGTTTACTTGATGTAGTTGTAGCACCTAATATAAATGCTTCTCCGTATAAAGTATCATCTATATGAGACCCTAATTCTCCCACAACAGGTCGTAGACTATCATAAAAACCACTTCCTTTTTTATTTTCTAATATTTTGTTTACTTCTGTTTTTGTTATTGGTAAATTTTTAACTCTTTCTTCAATTATATTAAGCATTTGTTTTAATGAATCTGGAGTATTTTTTTTTCTTTTTAATGAATTCCAATTGAAACTATCTAAAATTTCTTCTCCTAAATTTTGAATTTTATTTAAACTTACAGCAACTTCAGTTGCAATTTTTTCTCTATTTTTAGGAGTATCATAACCAACTTTATGTCCTTGAGTGTGTAAATCTGATTGTAGCTCATCTATATGTAAACTATTTTTAACTTCTACTGAGTTTCCTACTCTAACTTTTCTATCTCTTATCAAAGCATGTGCAAACTGAGTTGCATCTTCTTTATTTCTAAAATGAAAATTTCCATCAAGAACACTAGTAAATTTATTAAAATCAATTTTGTCTTTTACAACATTTTCATTAAGATTAAAAGTAATTTCTTTATAATTTTTTCCTCCGGGTAAATCTTCATCTATATGATGTTTATATAATGTATTAGTGGTGCTAGACCTATCATAAATATCTAATATTCCTTCATCTACTAATATACCTTCTAACTGCATTTTAGCTTCTGTAGCATTATAAGCTATGTCTCCCGTTGTAGAAAAATCTCTTCCTCTATTTGTTACTCTTTCTCCGTCTATAAATAATTGATACCCAACGTCACCATTACCATAAGCAAAAGCCCTGCCCTCATTGTACCCTTCTAATTGTGGGGTTATTTTCATATACGGATACCTTAAATAATCTTCTTCTGAAATTTCTAAATTTTCCCAAGGAAGACTTCCATCTAAAGGGTCTTCCATAGATACTTCAGTATCAAATTTTAATTCTACAGGTTCAGTAGTTTCTCTAACATTAGTATTTATTTCTAGTTTTTTATCATCAGAATATTTAGCCATATCCATAGCACCAGCTTTAGGATTTTCTTTTACATATTCATCAAGCTTTAAAAAATTTAATTCTTCTTTTTTTATACCTTCTTGATTATTTAACCATTTAAGTAAAGCTTCTCCTTTTACATTTTCAGGAGCTTTTAATAATAAAGTTTTTAATACTGGAGAATAAAAAACACCTTCTGAATCTTTGTAATATTTTTCAGATAATTTTAAATATTCTTGTTCATTATCAATAGGTGGTTTACCACTTCCACCTCCACCCATAGTGTCATCGCCTCTTCTAGCTTGTACATTTCTTAAAAATCTACTTGCTCCTTTACCAAAAAATCCAGCAGCAGGTATTAATCCTGTAGCTTCTGCAACTGCAATACCAGCAGACATAGGGTCTTCTACTTTAATAGGCATTTTCTGTAATATATTTTTTCTAGGGTTTATAGCATCTAATATAAATTCTTTTGGAGATTTAAAACTTGGTTGTGCTTTTTCTGCATATACTCCAGCTCCAGTTAAAGATAAAGGTACATTAGTAACAGGATTTATATAACCAGCTATCTGTTCTCCAACTGGTAAAGTTTCAAAAGCCTCAAAACCTTTTCTAACATCTTTTTCTTCAGTAGCTTCTATTAATTGTTGATGAGCTTCATCTCTTCTTTTTTCTCTTTCTTTAAAGAAGTTAAAAATTGCATCGCCTGTAATTTTATCTATTTCTTGTTCAGTTTCTGATGTTGATTGAAAATTACCTGTAGCAGTAACAAAACCTCCAGTATTTAAAGTTGACCTAGTCATAGGTTCTAATTGAGATTTAGTTCTTCCACTTTCTTCTTCTGCATTCATTGAAATTTTTCTAGCTATATCTTCAACAAAGGCACTTATTTCATCATCTTTTTCTTTTGCTTTTTCTTTTAAAGGTGTATAAGGGTCTAAACCTGTATAATTTTTTAACACATTTCTAGTGCCTATTAAAGGTGCTTTTCTAGCAGCAGTCTCTAAAAATCCTCTATCGTATAGTGTCATTCCTACAATATCATTTATAGCTGGTCCACCTAAATTAATTAAACCTACTAATGGATTTTGACCATAAGACAAACTTTCTGAATATCTATAACCATGCTCTAGTGGACCTAATAAACCTATTCTTTGAAAAGCTCTTAAAATATCTTTGTTATCTAAACCTTCTTCGTTTATTCTATCTCTTTCTTCTTTACTACTTCTCCAATAGTTTGTAGCTAGTGCAACATTTGTAGCCATCATAGCAAAAGCTGTCAATCTAGGAGCATTTACTGCTGGGTTAGTTATTGTATTCCTTGCAAAGTTTTTTAAGATAGTATTACTAAATACAGTTGGATATCTTAAAAACTGTGTCAAGATATCAAACTTTGGATTAGTCATATATAAAGGAACTTTAGCTCTTTCTCTTGAAGTTTGTAATATAACTTCGTTAGTAAACCTACCAGCTCCTCTTACGATTTGCTCATAAAATTCATCGTCTAATTTAGCACCTGCATTTAACCATTTTAATCCTTGGTCAACATCTACACCTAAATCAAACAATTCACTTTTTAAATTTTGAGCTTTAACAGGTGCAAAGTCACTCATAACTTCTACACCTTCTTTTGATAACTTATTTAATTTATTTAAATTAGATTGAATTAAATCTTTACCTGTTGAAAAAGATGCAAGTTGTACAGTTTTTGTCCAAGGTACAAGTAAGTTAAATCTGTAAAATCCTCTGGCTCCTTTTTGTAATACTTCATTCTGTAATCCTTCACCAGCTAAACGATTAGTTACATCTGCCATAGCCTCATCTATACCAATCCAGACACTTGCCATTTCTCTACGAATAGCGTCATCACTAAGCCCATGTTTTTGTTTTATTACATTTACGGTTTCATCTGTAAATATTTTATGTCCTTTTGTAATACCATCGTAAACTCCTTTAACATAGCTTTTTGTTGGAGCTTTTGCTAAAGGTATAAATGCTTCTGTAAAAGAAGATATAGTTGCTAGTGGTAGATAAGCTACAGCATTTGCAAGTTTAGTTGTATCATAAATACCTTGTATTAAACCAGAATCAAAGTAATCTACTTGTCCTGTAACAGACTTATAAAGCTTTACAATTTTTTGTTTGTCTCTTCTTGATAAACCTTTACCGTTTCTAACAGCAGCCAATTCATTATCTATTTTAGTTATATATCTTTCAACAAACTGGTCTTCATTAGATTGTTGGAAACCTTTTAGAACAGTTTCATCAGTTTTACCAGCAAGTTTTTCTGCTTTAGTAGGTAGTAAAAATGTTTTTTTATGTTCAATAGCTCTAGCAGCATTCATAAAATAATTTGTAGCTACAGGTATTAAATCATTAGTTAAAAACTTTTCATATTTATTATCATTTAAATTTTTAAAACTTCTAGCTTGTCCAAGTAAATTAGAATGAGAAGAATATAATTCATTGTTTTTATTTAACATTCCTCTTACAACATCATTTACTTCATCAGCAGGTACAACACCATCTTCAACTAACATCTTTTTAAATTCAGGTTCGTTATCTAATATAGCTTTTCTGTTCCAAGACCTTGAAAAATAATTTTCAATTTTGTTTGGCTCGAGTCCTACATCTTCTGCATCTTTTAAAATAGTATCATACATTTTTCTAAGATTAGTAGCTGCTTCTTGAACTTCAGGTCTATATGCAGAAGCATCATCTCCTCTTAAAATACGAATAACTCCGATTTCATCATCCGGACTAATCTTACCAGTTTTTCTAATTGGTTTTAAAGCAATATCAAATAAGAATAAATATTTAGACCTTCTTGCATCTAAGTCTTCTGCATAACTGTAACCTAATCTTTTAGTTGTTCTTTCTGTTAAACGCCTTTCAAAGTCTTCAGTAAATATTTGACCAAGCTTTCTAGCTGTTGGAGAATACTCTGCAATTGTTTTAAGTATAGAAGTAGGTTTACCTATAGTAACTGCTTTAATAGCATCTTTAGCTTTTCTAGCTTTAAATAATAATTCATTACCTGCATCAGCTCTATATTCATCATTAGAATACAACCTATTCATTCTACTATTAAAGAAAGCATTACGCTGTGCTAAGTTTCCGAAGATTCCACCTGTAAGCGTACCTAAAGCTGTACTACCTACTAACTCTGGTTTAGAATACATTTGCCTTAAACCAACATTTAATTCTGTATTTTGTCTGAAGTGATTATCAAAACCTGTCCAAGCTCCTATCTCTGCTCCAGTTATAGCAGTTGCTTTAGCTATTTGTTTTTGACCTACGTCTTTTAATTTATTAGATGCTACAGCTTTTGCAGTTTTTAAACCTGCTGTAGCTACTCCTTGTCTAGCTGCAAACGAAGTTCCTCCTGTTATTGGAGCTGTTAAAGCAGCAGTTATTAATGTAGGGTCAGTAACTATATCAACAGAAGCATCTTTTATAAGTTCAAGATATTGACGAAGACTACCCATGTCTGCATTATCAAACTTAGAACGAAGATAACTATAGTCTTGTTTTTGTTGTTGATTAAATTTACCACTTTGCATGGCACGTTGCATACCAGAAACTAAATTAAAATCAGAATCTCTTAAGTATTCAAAAACATCATTAGACTTTTCACCAATAGATTCTAAAAATCTTTCAGCAGTTTCTTGAAACTCGTCATCTTTTTCAAGGTCATCAAGAGTATAAGATGTTTGTATAGGTGAGCCAAACAGTCCTGTGTTTATTTTTACTTGTGTCATATATTAATTTTATGATAATGGATTTTTTCTAAACTTTGTTTCGTATTGAAAGAATGGACTAAGTTCTTTTTCTTCCTCTTCTTCTTCAGTTCTAGTAAATAAGTCAGGTACAATAATTCCCATATTTTCATCCATATTAAATTCTATATTTAAATTTCTTATATATTCATTTTTAAGGTCTATATTTAAATCAGAACCTTTAATACCGTTTAAAGCTGTAGTATATATTCTTGTTAAAAGTTCTGGGTTATCTACACCACCAAAATCTTTTCTAGCACTTTCTTTAAAATAAGGAATATTATCTAATAACTGTTCTAAATCATATGCACCGTTTTTCAATTCAGCACCTATCATAAAAGAATCAAACTCTGTTATAATAGTAGTTAAAGGAGAAGCATCTTTTAATTGTGTATCTTTATCTGTAATTCCTCTAGCACTAGCTTGTGATACAATAAATATACTAGCTATTTGTTGTGCTTGAGATGGTTTATAACCTTTATCTACTAAATTTTCAGCAGTTTCTAAAATTTGTTGTCCTAAAGCTCTTCTTTGTGTTTCATCCCTATACATAGTAGCAAATGTTTTTTGATAAGTTTTATTAGGAGTTCTATCTACTATAGTATTAGCATTACTTAAAGCTATATCTATCTCTGTAGGAGTGTATGTTTTTATTTTTTCAGGGTCTTTTTGTTTAAAATCTGTAACAATTTCTGTATCAACAGCAACTGGTCTTATTCCTCCGGGACTTGTTTCGTCTTTTACCATCATAAGAAGTTTATTTTTATTATAAGTATTTCCTTCAGCATCTTTAGCAGGAACTTTTATTAATGAAGGTTGACCTATAAGTTTATCTCTAAAAAACGGTACTTTCTTTTCTATTTCATTATATTTATTCACAGCTTCAGTAAATATGTCATCTGTAGTATCAGGATTAATTTTTTGAAATTCTTTATACTGAGTATCTAACTCTCCAAAATCTTTGAAAAGTTTATTGTTTAATAAATTTTCTCTATATTCTTTACTTTTAGCTGCAATACTTTCTTTAGTTTCACCACGAAATAAATTTTTCAAACCTTTAGTAGCCCAATCAAAAACAGTATGAGGAACTTGAGACTGTGAAAATTGATTCCATCTGTTTTGTAAATCTTCTACACTTGTAGGTATGTCTTGAGCTTCTTTTAAAACACTTGCCCAACCTAAAGCTTTTTGTTTACCTAAAATTTCTGCTTGTCTTAAAAGTGAAGCTCTTCCACCACTAGTAATTTCTTTATCAGTATAAATATCTGATGCATATGTATCTAAATTTTGTTTATAAAAATTTGTCCAGTAAGAAGTAGCATTACCATTATACTGTTCATCTATAATTTTTTGAGTATTTAAAATATCTTGGGTTCTATTATAAATACGTTCTAATTGAGCTTTTTGTGGACCCATACTAGCATCTAATTGTTGAGCTGAATTATTTATTAACATATTAGCTCCTTTTAAAATTGTATCAAACTTTAAAAGTTTTTTAGAAACATCATTATATTTTTTAGCTTGTTCTTCTTTATAAGCTCTAGCCTTATCAAACTGTTGTTGAGCAAACTCAACTTGACCTTCATAATCATAATATTTAGACATTTTAACTTCCTTCTTGTTGTAATAAACTTGTAGGCTCTTCTACTGTTTCTTCTGTTTCTGGTTTAGCTAATAAACTTTCTTGAGGTATTTCTAATTCTTCAATATCTTCCATAATATCTTTAGGTAAAGCACCAGCAGGAATACCTTTCTTTGTTTTTTCTTTTATTTGTTCTGTAATATTTTTACCTGTTTGTTCTAAAATAGTTAAATCATCTTCATCATCTTCACTATCTATTCTATATTCAATTCCAGCTTTTTCAGCTAAAGCCATTAATAAATATGCAATAGGCTCTACTAACATTAACATTAAATCAGGATTCCACCTGCCTTCTCTAAAACCAACATAAACTATTTGGTTTGTTAAATCAAAAATAGTAACTCCATCTCCTATAGCAGCCATTAAAGGCATATAGTTTTCTTCTTGTAGCAATTCGTTTGCAGTAAAATCTAAAGCCTTTTTAAAGTTTGTAAACTCTGGAGGTCTTTTAAAAGGTCTAGGTTCATCAGGATTATCTGTTAAAGATTCTCCCGGTATAGGTCTAGCTGCGTTTGCAAATGCATTTACTGCTTCTTGATTATATTCTTCCATTATTGTTGTCCTTGTCTTATAAAGTCATCTGCTGCTGTCATTTCACCAACTGCAAAATTTGTCATAAAGTTTTGATATTCTGCATTTTCTCTTTCTACTAAACTGTTTAAAGCATTAGAATTTAAAATATTATCTAAAGTAAAATTATTACCTTGTTGTCTTATTGAATAATCTAAATTACTATAAGACTGAGGATTAACAATTAAACTATCTACAATGTTAGGAGTATTATAGAAAGTAGGTCCTTCTGGCATATCATAACCAAGTGCTTCTAAACCTTCTTGTTTAGTTTTCATAAATATACTACTTGTTACACCTTTTTCTAATCCAGTAGTTACAGCTTCTTTAACATCAAACTCTTTAACACCTTTTACAACTTGACCCGGTATATCTTTTAACGTATCCATAAATGATGCATCTTTAGGTTTAGTTAGTAAACTTACATCTAATGGTTTTGTCAACTCAGAAACATCTGTTAAACCTTCTACAATTTCTGATGGTTTAATTTTAGGAGTAATTGCTTCTTGATAACTTTGTTCAAAAAAGTTTCTTAAATCTTCAGGAGTTGCTGTAGTAACATCAAAAGGTTTTTCAGCTTCTAATATTTTAGTTAAACTTTCTGGAGCTTTAGGAGTTGCTACATCTTTTGCAAATATAGAAGTTCTTCCTTCGCTTAGTGTAAATCCTTTACCCTTTGCAAAGTTTGTAACCCTATCTAAACCATTACTAATTCCTTCTGTAACTGTAGTGTATACTTTACCAGCAAAAGTAGCTGCTTTGTTAATCATATTTAATCCATGACCTAAAGCTTTAGCACCAATTCCATTTGCTTTTAAAAGAGTAGAAGACCAGTTTGAAAGTTTACCTGCCGTTCCAAAAAAACTTCCTAAAGCACTTGTAGCGTAAGGCATAAGAAACATCATACCTACTTGCCCAAGAACTCCAAGTTTTCCAAAAGCTTTACCTACTTTTTTAAATACTTTTTTTACACCTTTAAAAATTTGTTTAGCTTTTTTTCTTAACCATCCCATTATTATTTTCTCCTATTATCCTGTTCCAAATATTCTATCTATAGTAGATGAAGCATTATTAAAATTAGTAGACCAATGTTTAGCAGCATCTCCTTCAGAACTAGCAGCAGCTACCATAGCTTGTAGTTTTCTAGTAGCAGCGTTTTCACCAGCAGTAAAATCTTTTGTTGCTTGGTCAGCTAACTCATTCCAAATAAATGATAAAGCTGATGAAGTTAATCCAAAAGCATTTTGTACATTTTGAGAATTAATTGCGTTCTCAGTAGCTGTATCAATTCTATTAGCATCTCTTCTCCAACTAATATTTGAATTAATTATAGCTTGTTGGTTAGCAGCATTCCATTGATTTCTACTAAAATCTAATTGTGCATTAAATTTATTAACATCATTTATTATCATAGCATTAGCTTTATTAACATCTGCAACTCTATCAGCATTTCTGGCAGCAGCAGCATTCTTTGATTGAGCATTAAAAGTTTGTGCAGTATTCATTTGACCAATATTAAATTGTTCCATTTGTTGAGCTAAACTAGCCATAAACTGATTAGTTTGATTTTCACTTTGAGCATTAATTTGTCTTGCTACATTTTCAGCAGATTGATTATTTAATAATCTTTGCTGCTCTTGTTGTGCTTTTAATATATTTGTTTGTTGCTGATTAGATAAATTAGCCATGTCCATCTTTAAAAAGCTTTGAGCATTTGTTATAGCTAACTTAGTTCTTTGGTCAGCAGTAGCTAAATCTAACGAAGCCATAGCTGTAGCATTTTGCATAATTGCTTGTTGTTCAGCATTAAAGTTTGAAAGAGTAACAGTCTGCATAAATTTACTATCAGCCATTACTCTTTGTTGGTCAGCATTAAAGTTTGCCATATCCATATTAGCAACTGTACTAGCATTCTGTATAGCTCTTGCTTGGTCAACATTAAGTTGAGCTATACCCATAGACTCTGCAATCTTTCCTTGAAGTAATCTAGTTTGCAAATCTTTATTCATGTTTGCAAGTTCTGTCTGTTGAGCAGCAGTAAGATTTTCTGAACTAGCTTGATTAAGAGCTGATAAATTAGCAAATCTCATTTGCATTTCAGCACTAAGATTAGCTTTTTCCATGTCTTGTTTAAATGCAGCGTTTTTAGCTAAGAAGTCTGCTGCAGTTTGCATCTCTAATATACGTCTTTGATTTTCTGCAGATTGATTAGCTCCTTCAACTTGTGCTTCTATTTGAAGCTCTGCCATATTTACTTGTTGCTCATTAGCAAGATTCTGCATGTTCGTTTGTTGTTCATTTTGAACATTAACTACAGCAGCTTGTTGTTGATTTTGCAAGTTTTGCATTCTCATTTGCTGTTGTTGTTGAGCAGTTGTCATTACAGCATCTTGTCTAAATTGACTTTGCATTACTCCCATCTGTTGAGCAAATTGTGCAGTCTGACTTTCAGCAGTTTGTCTATTAGCAAGATTAGACATACGTCTTTGCATATCTTGACGAGATTGTTCTATATTTGCTTGTTGTTCATTACTTAAGTTTTGAGCTGCTCTAGCTTGTAAAGCTGTAGCATTGCTTTGTGCAATTGGTAAAGCACTTTGAATAATAGAGTTAAATAAAGCATCTCTACCAACTGTAGAAGCTGACATACCTCTTTGAGCTAACATAGCATTAACTTTATCTACAGCAGGTTTAGCCCACATAGGAACTTCACCATCTTCCATGCCACCTAATAAACTTTCAATTTGTGAAGACACTAAAGCTTCTTGTGGTAATGCAGCAACAGCAGCTTGAACTTCTACAGGTTCTGCATCTATTTGAGCTTCAACTGTTGCAGGGTCTTCAACAATAGCAGCAGATATTTCAGGAGGTAAATCTCCAGTCTGTGCAATCATATTGGCAGCAGCACCTTTTGCAGCAGTTCCTTTTACTGCTCTTTGTTTAGAAGCTTCATAACCTACTTGACCTATAATTTGTGCAGCTTCTCCGCTAGTAGCTTCTCCTGTAATAGCTTCTCTAGTTTGTACTTCAGCATCTGGAGTTTCTGATACTTGAACATTAACTGCTGTAACTTCTGGAACAAAAGCACCAGACGATAAAACACCAGTTATATCTTCAGCTTTTGCAGCGTTAGCAACTTTTTCTGATATTTCAGCAGCTACTGCAGGTCCTGATAATTCTCTAATTTCTTCAAGCTTGGCAATAGAATCTGGGGATAACTCTCCTATTGCAGCTTGTACTTCAGGATTTTCTGTAATTTTTGCAGCAGTAACTAAAGCAGTTTGTATTTCTTCTGGAGCTTTACCAGTTTTTGCTTGTATAGTAGTTACTACTTCGCTTGGTGCAGCAGCTACGGGTTCTGCTTCTAATGCAGCACCGGGTTCTATTTGAACTGCTTCAGCTTCCATACTAGCCATTCTAGTTTCGTATTGTTCCTGAGTTTCATCAGGTCTACGTTCCATAATTTTAACAGCTTCTGCAGACGGTACCATTCCTTCTGGTATTTCTCCAGCAGCTATTTGTTCTGCAGTTCTACCAGCTTGAACACCTCTTTTACGTCTTTCTTCTTCTATTTGTTCTGGTGTTCCTGTTATAGGTGCTTCAGTAGTTTCTGTAGTTGTACCGCCTGTAGTTGTACCACCTGTAGTTGTACCACCTGTAGTTGTACCGCCACCCGGAGTCCATGTTCTTGAATTAGGGTCATACTTCCAACCATCAGCTATTGCATCTTGAGGAGTATTATATCCTGCATTACTCCACCATGTTTCACGAGTTTCAGTTTTAGCTTTAGTAGTTTTAGCTTCAGCAGCTTGTTTAGTTTTAGGTTGAGAAGCTTGAGGTCTAACATCACCTTTTCTACCAATAAACATTTGGTCATTTTGTTTAGTATCAGGTACGTTATTTTTAAATCCTGAAACAGGTATTGTTTTCCCTTCTCTATTAGTTCTTGTTGTAGGTCTTTTAGCTATTTGTTCGTTAGTTAAATTTTGATTAGGAGATAAACTTTTTCCAGATAATTCTTCATTACTAGCTAAAACTTTATTTGAACCTCCTATGTTTCCAAATACATCTTTTGCCTCAACAGGGTCATTTTTTCTTTTAGGACCTCCTTTTTGATAACCTACTCTACCACCCTTAGACATATCTAATCTATCCTTTGTAGTATATTGTTTTTTATATTTTTTTCTTGCCATAGTTATATACCTATTTTACTTGACTTCAAAGAGTTTGTCAAGCTTTTCACCTAATTTATCTATCCTACTTATAAGGACATCAAAGTCATTTTTTAACTCTTGTTTTGTTACATATTCTCTTGCTAACTCTTCACGAGTCTTATTTAAAAGTATATCAAGTCTTTTAGTCTCGTCAGAGTTCTGTCTAATACTGTAAAGGATTGGTGCCAACACCAAAGTTATAAATATGTTCCAAAATAAATAAGGTGTTAGCTCCATGATGTTTATGCTCCGATAGTTTTAGTTACGCTTGTTGGATTGATTTTAGCTTCGATTTGAGCATCTAAACCGTCTTTAAGATTTTGTACAGCTTCTTCACCCATAGCAGCTTCTACCCAGCCTTGAACGTCAGAGCTTGTTAAGTCTGCAAAGGTTGTGAAGTCTGCGATATCTGCTGTGTCTACAGATTGAGTTCCGTATACAGTAGCTGTCCAGTTGTTGCCATCAGCATCCTGATTAGCATCA
>Ga0209929_1000597_pt1 | contig 13354 bp, 34 predicted proteins | sample SalPon2_C_H2O_MG_2_FD_185731 | JGI IMG/M metagenome (GOLD analysis project Ga0209929, IMG submission 185731) | Salt pond water microbial communities from South San Francisco under conditions of wetland restoration - Salt Pond MetaG SF2_C_H2O_MG... ... | reverse complement strand
GTAGGTTCAGTCCCCTCTTTATACTTAACAGTCTTAATATACTTTTGATACTGCTTTAAAGATATTCCCGATAACTCTTTTGGGATGCTTATGGTGAATGTTTTACTCATATCTATATAACTATCATATACTTTATTGTTGCAATATAAATATACAACAAAATTAAAAAACATAGTTTACTAAGTATAGACTTATTTATTTAGACTTAATTATTTATATCTAACTACATATATAGAGACTCAGGATAATTGTATTTAATAAGTAAATAACCCTTTTTGTATTTGTTTAGATAAAGCCCACGTAAACATCCTTACTGGGCTTTCTTTTGTAAAGTGCTTGAATTTACTTAAGTGGACAACTCAGCTACGGCAGAATGCGATTTACATTGATTTTATTTAAGGCACCTACTAAAGAATAATTAATTCCTTTTTACGTTTACTATCTGAATTTAGATATTGAGTTTAATGTAAAGCATATTTAACATTTGGGAAGTGGTAGAAATTAAAAGAGTTATTTAAGAAATAAAAAAAACTATCTTTATTTATCAGACACTTATAAAATAATTAAAATAAAAAAAACCTGCCGATTAAAGCAGGTCTTTCAAACTAATTAACTTAATTATTGACTAATGAAAAAAGGTCTTTTAAATGCTGTTTAAATTAGCTGTTTTTATTTCCCCTGTTTCTATACATTTTTTTATCTCATTTTTTGATAATCTTTTATGAGTAGTATAATATAAAAACTCCTTTAAATATTTTAATGTTGTCACAGAAAAATCCCAGTAATAATCGTCAATAATTATATTTCCTGAAGTTCTGTTGATCTTTGCTATAATACTATTATATGACTGAAAGATATAGTTACCTTTTGTTGTTATTTCGTATTGGTTCGCAACTGGGTTACCTGTTCTGGGGCTGTTTAAATTATGTACTTTTATTTTCATTGTTTTTGTTTTTAGTTAGTTTAAATAATATGTTAATGTTCCTAATATTGCTAGAGCTATAAATATAATTAGATAAATTAATATAGCCCATTTAATAAATTCTAGTCTTTTCATAATGTTAGTATTTAATAATTATATCAGTCATAAACTGCATTGTTATATTTCCATTTTTTACTAATTGAAATAAATATTTGACTTTATTTTCTTTATTAGCTTTTTTAAAGTTGTTTCTTGTATCTACATCAAAGGCATATAAATAATTCTTATTCATTTTTAGATCTTTTGGTGCGATAATATTTATTTGTTTTTTCATAGTTATTAATTTAATTGTTTACACAAATATAAGAATATTATTTTAATTAACAAACAATATTAATAAAATATAATTATTTTTTTTATGTTTGTATTGGCTAATAATATAAAATAGATGCTATACGAAAAAATATTAATAATTACAAATATTGTGGTAATTTATAATTATTCTAAATAGTGAAAAAATGCTTATACCTATTATGTTTAAGAACCTACTATGTTTAAGAATCAAGTTACTATGTTTAAGAACTTACTATGTTTAAGAGTAATAAAAAAGGAAGACCAATCTCACTAAAGTAATAACTTATTATTGATATTGATTGATCAACCTATTATGTTTAAGAAAGTTCTTTTATTATTTCTTCTAAAGATTTAATCTTATCTTGCAATCGTTCAATTCTTAATTCATAAACTTCCAGGAGTTGGCTTTGAGTTTCTTTACTCATATTAAATTTTGTATCCATAGTTTTTGTTTTAGTTTCATATATATCTAATATTCTTCTTATTCCTTTTGTTTCCATAGTTCTAGTTGTTTGAGTGTTTAAAAACTACACTCTCTACTATTTTATTTGTTTCTGAATCATACAAATCATTTTCTATTGTATTGACTTTATAAACATCTGAATCTTCAGAATATCTAAAATTAACATTTACATTTTTTAATGTTCTGTTATAAGGTTTTATTTCTTCTTCTAATTTTAGAAGAAACTTTTTTAATTTATTTGCATTCATAGTTTTAGTTGTTTTTATTTAGTTGATGATAGCTTTTTTCTGTTATCCTTTTCATAAACTTCTGTTGATCTGTTATATAATACTTATCATCTTCTTCGATAGTATATAACATTTTTGTTATTAGTGTAGTTATTTTCATATTATTGTTTTTTTTGTTTTACTCCTAAAAAATCAGCCCAACCTTTAAATTCATCTATATAGGCTCTATGAGGTTCTTTTGGGATGAATCCTCCTTCAACCTCTTTTACTTTTATTTCATCTCCTTCTTTCCAAGAATCAATGATTGGTTTTTCAAGTGTATAATCTATATAAAAATAAACATCATCTATTTTTATATAAGCACATCTTTTGTTTATTTGTTTTATGTCCATAATTAAAATATTAATCTTTCTAATCTTTGCATTTGTTTATTAAGTTCAATCCTTTTATTAGGATCTTTTTCTAAAGCATAAGTTAATTTCATATTACTTAGTTTAGTATATAGTATATGTCTATTTATGTTTTTCATATTATTTGTTTTTGTTTATTAAGTTAGGTAGCCCATTAAAGGTCTGGTATTCAATATCTAAATCTAAAGGTATACCACAATCATAACCTTCGCATCTTATATTATTAATGTGGTTTAGGTGTCCACAAAAGCTGCATTCTAATTGCTTGTTGTTCATATTAATTGTTTTAATGTTTATACAAATATAAAGAATAATATTTTTAATAAACAAATAATTAACAATAAATCTTTACAATAATATTTTTTAATATCAAAGTGTAAAATAAAATAATATATAAAAGATCATTTAAATATTAGCAGTATGAAAACAAAAAACACAATCATATGCAACAAAATTTTATATGGTGGACAAGGTGGTTTGCAAACAACCTACTGCGTTTAATGATTAGACAAAGTAAACACCTACTGCGTTTAATGACTAAGTATCCAAACAGAATGTATTTTGAATCTATTGGACTTGGTATCCTTTTTACTTTATCAAGTTTCTTTTTCGTTTATATGTTTACTTGGGTTGTGATAGCAATAAGATTCTAAACCTACTGCGTTTAAGAACCTACTGCGTTTAAGAATTATCTGATAACATAAACACCTTTATTAGCATTAGCTAAAAAGTATTGTATGCAGTATCTAAGAGCATCTAGTTGGTGATTCCATTTATCTACTGGTCTGGTGTTTCTTTCGTGCCAAACATAATTATTAAGCTCTTTAACAAGCTCTGTGCTATCTGGATCTATAATCAAATCAAAGTCCTGGATAAGAGCTATCCCTGTTAGTATAGACCCACTGCGTTTAATAGTTGGTTTTAGATTACAATACTCTTGCAGCTCTGATATAAGTCTAGGTTCTGCCGAATCACATATAATTAAATCTTCTCCTGCATATCTCCTATTGTTTTCTCCTATCTGCTGTGTTGACATACCAGGCTTTGCATACATTGTCTTAACCCAGATCTTTTTACTTTCTTTATGTACACCTACTTTAATTAAAACAGTAGGGTCAACAGAGAAACCAAAGTCTTGACCATAGATAGTTTCTACTCCATCATTAAACATCCCTACCTTCCAATTGCTAAAGATAACTCCTTCTGCTTTATCCATCCATCCACCAAGTATCTGGTGATTATATCTATCTGGTCTTCTGCGTCTAATATCTTCTAACTGTAATAGAAATGAATCAGATAAGTTTTCTATGTTATCTTTAAATGTAGTATGTATATAAGTTACATTATCTACAAAATCATTAGTGCCAGGATTAACTCCTTTACCTGCAAAGAATCTTTGATATATCCAATGCTCTTTTGTTGTTGGATTCAATATCATCATAACCCTATTAGGTTTAGACTTACTTCTTACTGACTGATCTATCTTATCAAAGTCTTCTTCCTTAATTAATTCTTCTGCTTCATCAAGTACCCAAGTAGTTATCCCACTAATCGACTTTAGTGCAGCCGTTTGATTCCCTGCTGATGTACGGATACCTTTAAACAGTATTGAGCTACCAGTACTTATGTTTAAGATTTCATCTTTAGTAATACGAAAATGTTCCATAATACCATAGAGTTCTAACTTTTCTAGGAACTCTGGAATAATTGAGTTAGCGGCACTTATCATAGTGTACCTAGTGAATAGTATCTTATGACCCTGTTCAAACGTTAGAAAGGCTAAAAAGGTGGTTATAGCAAATGACTTACCACTTCCTCTACCTCCTGTTATAACAAAGTATCTTGAGTCGTTACCAAGTGAATTGTATTTATTATTGAGTACTGGCTTCTTCATTAATAATATATTTAGACCACTGATTTGCCATTGCTTTTGCAATACCTGGAAAGGTTTTGCTTCTTATTTTCTGCCTTTCTTCTTTTGTTTTACTTTTAGACAAAGCTTCTGCATACCATTTAGGATGAGATTTTCCACTTTTATAATATATTCTATCTCCTTTACCTACAATTTTAGTAGGCTTTAATGGTGGTAGGTTTTTTAACCATAGACAAGTTGTTTTAGTTGCTTCATCACCAAACATATATGGTTGTATTATTTGTTCTGGTTTTCTTATTTGTGATGATATAACACTAACAGGATTTTCTAAAGCAATATGTCTTACTGGTGAATTTAATATATCTTGTACGAATTTTAATGAAATCAATCTGTTCTTCCATCTTTCTTCATTTTTACTTCCATCTTTATTATAAAGCCATCTATTTCCACTTACAGATAAATAAGTGCAAGGAGGATGTGCAATGATTAAGTCCCATTTATTATTAATATGATTTAAAACATCATCTTTAATATGCCATTCAGGATTGTTTCCGCTACAATCTAATATATCACAAGAATAAGCTTCGTGTCCTAACAATCTAAATTGTTTAGTTACTGCTTGACTTTCTTCACACGCCACCAGAACTTTCAGTATCTTCATCTGTATCTAATTCTATTGTATTGTCTTCTTCTTGTGTGCCAGTAAAAAGATTCTTAATATTGATGTTAACCTTCTGTTGTTTCTCTTCAGGTTTATCAAGTGGCTTACCATACTTGTATTCAAATAATAATTTAAGATGAGGAAACGATTGTTTAGCTTGTTCTGCTAATGATTCCCAAGCTTCTTCTTCGCTTCCGAATACTTTAGCCATTGCGTTAAGTGCGTAGATTCCGACCCGTTTTCGTTTGGCATCGTTAAGAGCAGCAGAAGATGTGGGTCGTACAGTAGGCACGTTTCTAACGCCTGGTTTTCGTCCATTGTTTCTTCGTCCATCACTATCTTTGACATACTTATATTGTTTAGGCTTTCTTCCCATTTTTCTCGTATAAGAACTTATATATATTCCAAATTGCATCAGACCATTCTTTGTCTGAATATATTTTTGTCCCTTTCTTTTTTACTCCTTTATAATCTACTACTAAATGAAACTTAACGCATCTTCCTAAACATCCTGGCAATGGTTCAGGATATATTTTGTAACCTCTCTCTAAACACCACCTTGCTGCTGCTTGGTTATATAAACCACCATAAGGAGGTAAACCCCACTTCTTATTATGTGCATCTATCTGTTCTTTAGACCTCTTGCGTCTCATTTATTAAATCATACTTTTTTTGTAACTCTTGATATTCCTCAATAAGTTTGTTATACTTAATTTTATAATAGTTCTCTTCATTATATTTTTTTAAATCATCTTCATTCTGCACTAACAACTCATTTCTAATCTTTGTGTATGATCCTAATATTGTATCCTTATGTAAAGCAATTACATCAAACACAAACAGTCCGTGTAAAACTGATGCGTGATCTCTATTAACAGACTTACCTATTGATGATAATGTAGCGTGTGAAAACTCTCTACATAATTTAAAGTAGATAGCTCTTGCATATACATACTCTCTCTTTCTTGTGTTTCTGTTTAATGAAAGTCCAAGTTCTTTTGCTACTTCAACTTTTATTTGCGATATACTAATATTCGATTTTTTGTCCATTTTCTTCTAATTCAATTTTTATTTCACTATATGTTTTTCTTTCTGCATATAATAGAGCTTGCTTAATTCCTGCACAAAGTTCGTACATTTCTTTATATTCAAACTCATACATATCTTCAATTAACTCTTCATATGTTACACCCATTAACAAATCTCTAAGCGTTAGGTAATAACTCTTTTCAATCTTTTTTTTATATGTATCCTCTTCTAACGTATTCATTAACATTTTCAGTCTTATCGTAAAAGTACTTTCTGTAGTTGTTACAAGCGACCTCAACCTTCTTCTTACCTCTTTCTAATGCTTCATCACTACATTCATATATCCCAATCTCACCAGTCCCCTTATCTATAACTAAAAATGTAAACTTTTGTACATTAAAGAGTTCCATATAAATATAAGCCTGTACGTCATAATGCCATTTATGTCTCGCTGTATATACCCAAGATCCTATATCATTTGTAGTCTTTACATCTACGATTCTATCTGTTGTTAAATAATCTGCTTTACCTCTAAAAGGAAAATCATTTATCTCTCCTATACCTGCAAGCTCTGCTGCTCCACCACGAAGTAATTCACTTGCTTCATAATTAGATTCTAAACACTTTACAAGATATTGAAAGTAACTAAGTTCTTTCTTTAGCATTATCTCCATATTTGGATTATCTGCTTTAGCTTCCTTATACTTATTAGTGTTTCTTGTGCTAGCATCTACAAAGATATATCTCTCTGGTATCTTTTCATATTCTAATACTAAAGTATGAAACAATCTACCTTCTCTTAATGCTGGAACATTGCTATTGTCTTTAGCTAAATAGCTTTTATATTTAACAGGAGATTCATATAAACTTTTTATACTACTTGAAGATAAAGCTGCTTCACCAAGATAACCATAGTAAAAACTATCGTCATCCATTCTGTCTAACAACTCTTTCTTTTCCCATTCCTTACCGTCTAATAGTCTAATCATAGTGCGAATATAATAAACATTTAGTTAACAAACAAGTATTTGCCTATTAAATCATCTAACCATTCTAATTGTTTTCTTGACAACAACATATCCTTCTTAACGTTTTTTATTACACCATCTACAAAAACTCTTTCAAACTCTGTTTTAATGTTTTTAGTTTTTAAGTCTAATATCATATTAAATGAACTTGGTGATATTATATAATGACCATTACTATACAAATTAGCTCTAACAAAAGTCAACCTAAACTCATAAGAATTTGCGTCTTTTTTATAAGGATCGTTATACTTTTTTAAGAATTCATTGTGCTTCTTTGTCATATCCACCTTTTTACTCAATACTAATTAAATCCATTTGACATATATAAACCTAAGCCCATTAATTTTTTTCTACCTATCTCTTTTTTGTTCCTAACAATTATGTCATTTGAAACTCCTACTTTTTCTAATCTAACATAAATCCAGTTAGCTAAAGCATAAGTTGTAAATTTTGCATTAGACTCTTCATATAGTTTTAAAAGTTTCTCTAAAGGATCTTTAGGTAAAAGACCAACTTGACTGTGAAGTGTTTTGTGAAAAGATCTTGGTAATGCAATTAGATTGTCACAAGAATTATTACTTCTATCAGCGTCAATATGATGAACTTCATATCCTTCAGGTATGTCTTTACCACAAACTTCTTTGTATTTCTTTCTGTAATTCACTTCTTTGATTCTTTATATATTTGATTCGCTTCCCTGTATTTAGAATCAAAATTCTCAAACACATACTCACCGTCTTTATTCTTTACAAAGTAGTGTCCTCTTTTTTCATACTCAGAATTTATAATTGTAGAATATTTATCTGTAATTTTTTTATGTCTATTTTTTCTTCTTACTCTTACTTTCATATTACTTACTATTTTCTATATAGTCTTCTAATGCAGCTAAAGCTCTCCAAGCTACTTTTCCCAGATGAAGTAATCCATCATCGTCTATTTTATCAGCATCAATTAGATGTCTTGTCAGTGCGTCTAAATGATCTTTACTTTTACTTTTATCCCAATGAAGTGGTTTGTCAGGATGATGTTGATTGTTTCCTGCTAAACTAACTTTACTTACATATTTAAGTGCATTAGGAAAATACTTTAATACACCTGAATAAACAGGCATACTTTTTCTTTGTTGGTGTTTATCTTTACTCATAATATTTCAGCACCATAAACAGGTAGCATAGCTATCTCTTTGGTTATTTTATTTGTGTTAGAAAAATCTGTTGTTTTAGGTAAATACTTTTTAAACCAATGAGGGTTTTGAAAGAATAAGTTCCATCTATAAACACCCTTTGGTGTTGAATTGATATACATAGGAACATCAAAGTTATCTATTGCTTTATCAAGTAATGATGCAAATTTACTTTTCTCAACTATCAGTTCGTCATAGTGTGTCTTTCTACATTTAAGTTCTATCCTATGCTGTTGAATAGGACTATAACAATCCCATCTGCTAATAGGATTTGTACTCATAACTAAATCAGGATAAACTCTTGTCTTGAGATAGTTAAATAAATCTTGTTCAATCATTATATTCATCAAACAAAGATTTTAGTTTCTGCAGCTTACCAGCAAAACAACTTCCACAGTTTGTTGGTTTGTCATTATAATTAAACACTCTATTATATATAGCTAAAATTTCTTGTTGTTCTTGTGCAGTAACTTTAGTTTTGTTTGCATCATAAAAGTCAGTAAGAAATGAATGTTCTTCTTGTGTTAAACAGTTAGGTTTATTGTATGGAAACATTTTATTTAATGTCTTCTTTCTTTTATCACAACCACAATCTTTTCCTAGTGCATCAAACACACCATCGACTGCTGCTTTAATTCCTGTAGCTTTGGTAATCTTTTCTACAGTATCACCAACTCCACTAGATTGCTTTTCATATTTAGCAACCCATTGTTTATAGTTTTTTGTTCTTTTGTCGTTAGGTTTAGGAGGTATTTTATTCATCTTTATCTTTTTTAATTAAGTGAAAATCTCCATTAATGTAGTCCTGGAAATCTTCAGCTAGTTTTGTGTTAAGGATTTGTTTGTAGTTCTTACAACTATTAAATATAGATGTAACACTTATATTAGTATCCTTTGATAGCTTTCGCATACTAATATCAGTTTCGTAATATACTTTAAATAATTTTTGATCGTACCAACTATCCCAACTTCCAACCTCATCTTGTATTAAATCTATTAGTCTTTCTTCAGCTCTTTGCTTTTCAACTTCTGCTTTTCTTTGAGCTTCAGGTGTTGGTTCAACTATTTCAAAGGTAACATCAATATCATCAAGCCTAACCATATGATGTCTGTTTTTTTCTTTTAAATAATCATTATATAAGTTTTTTATTGTTATATATACATAAAACTTATTTATATCTGTTTCATTATACATAATCTTTTTTGGCTCTTTGACATATTTATTTAAACGTAGATACATCTCCTGAACAAAGTCTTCAACTAGATGAGATGGAATACCCATAGAAATACCCATAGAAATCCACAGCTTATGATATTTAGATAAAAGTTTCATCATCTTATAAAAAAGAAATGTATAAATATAAATCCTACACAAACTCTTAACAAATCTGCTGTAGTTTCATATTCAGGTATCTCTATATCTTCTACATAATCTACACCAATCACAAACCCTTTAATAAATTCAACTTGTATATTCATAATTTAATATTCAAATTCTACCCTTACCTTATCAGTTTCTCCATAAAACTTACTCATTGCGTTTATCTCTACAATGTTTTGATCCTGTTCATATACAAGACCCTCTAAAGCATCAAAGAAAGCCTTGTTAAGATTATCCTGTAAATCAGGCTTTGTTGTCTTAAATGTTTTAACTCTTCTCTTCTTTGAGAAACTTTTAGGATAAGCATAGATGTATTGTATATAATTAACTTTAATTTCTGATCCTGCTGTAATTATAGAAAAATCTTCAGGTAATTGTTCAGTTACTAATCTTTGTAAATAAACTTGATAGTCCTTTACCTTTTTAGGTTTATACTTAATACCATTTCTACCAATCTTAAAAGACTGATGAGCAAGTGGTTTTATGTTTAATTCAAAGTTTAATATCACGAATGTATAAATTGATTAATTTCATCAGGCATTTTACATATTTGAGGTAAGCCTTTTTTTACTTCAAATGAAAAAGCTTCAAATGAGTAACCTCTACTTCTTTTGCAATCTACCACAACTATATTAGGATTATCATCTGTAGGAGATACAGTTATTTGTGTCTCTGTCTTTTTTTCTAGAAACGAACCTAAATGTCCTGTTGCTTTAGAGTTGTAGAAGTTAGAATGTATAACTGTAATGATATGTATATTATAATCTTGTGTCCACTTCATTAAATAGTGTATTACTTTATTAGATTTCTCAAGATCATTAATGTCGTTTAGTAGGTCAGCTACTCCGTCAATAATTACAAGACCTATGTTTTTTGTTTCAGCTAAATGCCAATCTATAAAATCTAATCTATCTTCTGGACTAAATTGTCTTAAAGCATATGTTTGATAATCACTTGCATCTTTAGCCATCCTATGTACTCTCTTAAACGTTTTCTGTGCGTGGTAACGGCTTTGTTCTGTGTCGTAATGTAACACCTTCTTATCTCCTTTAAAGCCTTTTAAATCGCCTACAAATACATCGTGTGAACCTAAATAAGAAGCAGCAAGTAAAGAGACTAAAAATGTCTTTTTACTCTTTGGTCCTGCTGATATAAAACTAAAGTTACCATATGTTCCTATTGGTATATGTTCTCCGTCTCTTAATTGTCCTTTTGATATTGCTACAGGTGGTTCTTTTATGTCTTCCTTAGCATCAACGTAACTATCCTTTAAGATCTTTTCAAATCTTAAGTGTTGTTTTAATTTCTCTTGTGTCATTAGCGTACCCATTATAAAATAAAAAAGGGAGCCGAAGCTCCCTGTAACTTAGAATGGTAAGTCATCTGTAGCGTCATTAGAGCCAACTTGCTCTGTTTGCTTTTCTGCTACCTTACACTCGCCATTAGTCCATACGATTCTACCATTCCCCATATAGGTTCTTGGCTTTTTAGCCTCTCTATCTTCTTTAGTCTGTTCTTCCCATATTGCTATGTTCTGACCAAATTGATTAGTGTCATCGTTTAATCCAATAGTAAAGTTTTTATATTTACCCTTACTATCTTTGATTCCAATTGTTCCAATTGCTGCCATATTATTTGTATTTATGCCGTTAAGGCTTTTTCTATTTGTTTAGTTAGACGATATTTCTTTTCTATATCTGTCATTTTCCCACCATCTTTTATAAACTTAGCTGCTTTAATAAAAGCTACACTGTCTTTTTGTAAAAGTGGTTTTTGGTCAACTACGGATTGTTTTTCACCGTGAGTATTCATTGCATCAGCATCTTTAGTATCATCAATTAATAATAAATTACCGATAGCATACTTTTTAGCATAAGAAGATGCAGCTCCTGTTCTTTGTGGATCTTGCATACCTTTTGCATTGAAGTCTATAATTGCTTGTGCAGTTGATTCTATTTGCATAGTAGGATCTGTACAATCAATCATTTTAGCTGTTGACTCTATATAAGCCTTTCCAGCTATCTCTTTAAGCTCATCGCTTATCTTAAAAACAACTTTGTGCTTTTTAGATATAGGCTTAACAGCCTCTAGTATATCTTCTGCACTTCTATAGTTGTAGTTTCCAAAGCTATTTCTTTGGTTCTTTGGAGCCTTAAGCTCCGTCTGTATTAATAAAAGTTTATTTGTTATATTCATAATTGTTTAACTATAGTGTAAATATAAACAAAAAATATTAATAAAAAAAAAGAGGGTTAATAAAAACCCTCCTTAAGAAACAAAAAAACAATTAATAAAACACTAGTATAGCCAGATAGCGTTAGGTTTTTGGTCATCATTATCTACGTGAATAAAAGTTTTAGCAATACCAAATCTTTGAAATCCAACCATAGATAAAGCTTCTATTATTTTAAGTCTTTTATTGGTGTGTGTACAGTGAATGTCTGCAGCTCTACCAATTAGATGTGAACTTGCTGTGCCTCCTCCAACTTTTCTATTATGAGCTGGAGTTCTATATCCTGAATTAATTTTGAATTGTATGCCTGCAATATCTCTAGCTTCGTCTAAACATTCAAGAAACTCTCTGTCCATAAATTTTTCTCCACTACCTGGATAATCAGGAGAATCAAATTCATCAAAAGTAAAATGTTTAAATTCCATATTGTAAAGTTATAAAATATTTTTACATTTGCAAAACGTAGCTGTAAATCTACGATAAAAATTACTAAACTTCAATAGGAATATTGTTGGGTCAGATAACATTATAGTTTCTTTTTTCTATAGGGGCTTTTTCTTTTCTTTCTTTTTGTCCTTTTTCTTTCTTTTCTTTTAATCTAATACTTCAAATAGTAACTTAATTAAAAACAACACACAGATACTTTTTATAATTAAGATGTTTAGTGAAGGAGATATTATAACAAATAAAAATAACACAGATAGTAAAATTAATATTGTATTATATATATATTTAAAGTTCATATGTAATTCTTTTATCTTTATCTAATTTTATTTTATTGATCTTAATATTGTCTGTATTAGGCTTAGTGGTAGAACAACCATAAGATATAAATAGTATTAAAATAATTACCCTAATCATCTTTTTTTACCTTGTCCACGATATTTCTTTTTGTAGCCTGTTTGACCTTTAGAAGCATTTTTAGAATGTACTCCTGGTCTCTTCTTCTTTTTAGGAGGAATATAAATTGATACTTTAGCTTTTCTTGGCATTACTTACAAATACAAATGTCGCAACTGCACATAATTAATTAGATTTATTATTAAATTTTTCAAAGGTACGCATACCACCCAGTCCTAACATACCAATTAAAACAGTCATAAGATGTTCCATCTGTAAAGCTGGAGGTACCTGTTCAGGTCCTATAAACCAAACAAGTAAATCTCTTAATATAAAGTTATAGGCTAATGCTACTCCACATACCCAACCAATAAAAGGTCTCCAACCAGCAACGAATATCGTTCTATGTTGAGCTTCTATTTTATTAATTTCTCCTTGTAATTCAATTAGCTTTTGTGGGTCTATTTCTTTTCCTTTAAGTAGCTCTCTAATTTCTAACCCTAAACCACTAATATCATCTTTCTTTCCTAATCCTAATATTCTTAATAAACCTTTTAACATACTATGTTTAATTATAGTCCTGTTTTAAATAATAGTTTCTTAATAATGTTATTCCAACTGGTCTTAAACCAATTGTTAAATGTTCTAAATTGCTGTGCTAACCATTCAAATATTCTTACCATTTCTTATCGTTTAATAATTGTACTATTTTAATAATTGTATAAACCAACGTTGCTATTATTAGAAGTG
>Ga0209929_1000596_pt1 | contig 13367 bp, 33 predicted proteins | sample SalPon2_C_H2O_MG_2_FD_185731 | JGI IMG/M metagenome (GOLD analysis project Ga0209929, IMG submission 185731) | Salt pond water microbial communities from South San Francisco under conditions of wetland restoration - Salt Pond MetaG SF2_C_H2O_MG... ... | reverse complement strand
TGGATTTCTCAGGAATATTTCGTATGTTAGTACTGTAATTGAGAGTTAAACCTAAAACACTATTTATGAAAAATTATCAAGCTATCCTTATCGTTTTGATTTCCTATGGAATCGCTTATGGAATCCTTAATGGAACTATTCAGAACTATATTCACTTTGCTGGTGAACTTAATGAAATGGCATGTACCATATTAGCCTTAACTATGGGTACTATGACCTTATTCGCTATTGATTATAAGAAAATTCTAAAAGCTCTAATTTAAAACCTAAAAGTATGGAAGCTAAATTGTTAGTTCATTGTCAGTATTACGAAAATTATAATGTTGGACCTGATGGGTTCAATACTTACGGGGATGGACTTCCTCATTGGAAACCCAAAGGTGGACACACCTTTGCAATGCCGGTTGATTCGGACACGGTATTTTATGCGGATGAGGATAAACTCATTCAAGCCATCAAAAATTTGGTGGAATCTCAGAACTCGGTTGCTGAGAAGTTCGAATATATCGAACATGAGTTGGTAACTTCTGAACCTACTTTAGTTAAAGGTTTGGAAACCGAATTGGAAAAGTTATATAAGTTAGAATACGCTGTATGATTTTGGAATGGATATTAGTAACCATCTTAACTTTAGGGTGGTTTGGATTCCTTATTTGGAAAATGAATAAGGATAAAAGTTTGGATAAGTAAAATAAATTTCGTATATTTGTAAAGATGAAAGAGATTAAAAAGTATTTGGGAGTTCAGCAGAGATTGTGGTTGAATGGATTATTGGAGTTATCAACTATTCCAGCTCACTATAAGTCTGTGATTATGAATGTACTTACAAAAGATTGGTACAACAAAGATGAACAATATTTATTAAATCTATTAAGAGAAGATTATGGAAAAGGTAATTAAAGATGGTAAAGTAGGTGTGTTGGTATCACCTGGTTTTGGAGCAGGATTCTTAACTTGGGGTGCACCCATTGAGGCAATCTTCAATCCAACTCTGATTGAGTTGGTTCAACAACAAAAAGTTCAAGAAGCAATTGATTTTGTGGAAAATACTTGGGAGGATGTTTTCTCTGGTGGTGTTCAAGACTTACGAGTATTTTGGGTACCTGAAGGTTCGGAGTTTATCATTGAAGAATACGATGGTTCTGAATCATTGGTATTGAAAGAGGAATACGATTGGATAAAAGCGTAAAGTTATGGGATTAAAAGTAAAAGGATATACTGAAAAGATTTATGCTCAAGATGAGATAAAGGATTTGATAGATAGTATCGAAGAGTTAGTAGGTGATTTGGGTTGGGATTACGATAGAATGAGTTCCAGCGGAAAAGAAACCTATGATAAATTAGTAAACTTTGTAGAAAGTTTATGAAAAAGAGTGTACATTATCCATTAGATAAAGAACAATCTAAACTTCTAAAACAATTGGATGTTTGGTTAATGGATAATATGCTTACACAAGGTGGTGAGGGTGAAAATATGGTAATGAAACTAAGAGAAAGAATCACCAAAATTGAAGAAAAAGGTTACTATGATACAGGCGAAAAAGAACTCTTAAATGAGTTAAGGTATCAGTATTTGGAGGACTTAAAAAGTAAATCTGAATAACCTTATATTTATAGAAACCGAGTTGTTTTGTAAATCGGTTTTGTTGTTGAACAAAAGGGAGACCTAATGAGAAAACACATTATTATTGGATTAGTGATAGTTGTAGCTTTACTATCGTTTGGAATGAGTGATTCCAAAGAAGAAAAAAAAGTTGAAATAATTGAATTAGAATCGAAACCAATTCAACCTGTTTTAGTAGAAGAAATTCAGATTCCAGAAGTTGATAATTTAATCAACGCATTGATTATGGTGGAATCGAATGGTAATGATTCAGCAGTTGGAGATACCCATTTGGGAGAACCATCGATTGGAGTTCTACAAATTAGACCTATTATGGTACGAGAAGTAAATCGTATCTTAAAACTAAAAGGTACTAAACATAGGTACAAATTAAAAGATAGGTGGGATAGAGAAAAGTCAATTGAAATGTTCTCAATATGGAAAGAATTTCATCATAGTGATTCAGATTATGAAGAAATTGCTCGAAGTTGGAATGGCGGTTCAAAAGGACCAAAAAATCCAAAAACTTATAATTATTGGAAGAAGGTAGAGAACCAACTCGCCAGTTTATAATAAATTAAAGATATGAAAAAATCGTTATGGGTAGCTTTAGGGCTATTTTTCGTAGGTATGGCCTACATCGGAGTACTTCTTCCTGGAGTACCAACAACCTTCTTTGTGATACTTGCTGCTTGGGCATTTTCCAAATCATCTGAGAAATTTAATAAGTGGTTACACGAACATCCATTGTTCGGTAAATACCTAACCAATTGGGAAACTAAACGTATCTATCCAAACAAAGGTAGATATGCAATGGTTGGTGTAATGTGTTTATCACTTATTTCAATGTATTTCACAGTCCCTATTAGGGTTGTGGGATATGCAGCAATTACATTTGTATTGATTATCATTTGGGCATTTAGATATCCAGGTTCAGTTGAAGAGTACGATAAAAGAGTTAAAGAAGGAAAGAAAATCGGTTGGTTTAAATAAATTGTGAAAAAGGTTACATTAGAACATACAGATATTTTAATCAAATATCCATCTATTGATTATTTTATAGAAAAGCTCGAAAATAATAATCCTTATTATTTTTTGAGATTCAACCATGGTATTATTGATTCATTTGTTGATGGATATGATAACTATGATATTCTTATAGAGAAAGCTAAACAAAAACAATTTAACTTAATAGCCGATACTATTTACGATGGGTATAAAAACTCTCAATGGGGATTTAATCATTATAATTTAAACTCAGAATCTACAATAGATAAAATTAACTCATTTGTAAAAATATTTTTTGAAACAAATTCTTATATACCTAATTTAGAAATGGGTATATCAACTGGTGTTGGTATGGGTTATGTATTTGGAACATATGCACCTGATTTTCCAATTCAAGTCAATCGTAATAATGTAATAAAAAAAATTACTAAACTAACCAACACCGAATATTTTCATTCTGGTATTTTTAGGCATTTTTCCGTTATGGGTGATATGATTAGATTTTTTAACTCAGTTAATGAACTAAATTATAATATCATCGTAATCGGTCCAAATTACCTAAGATTATTAAAAGAAAAATATAATATCTCTAAATTTACTATGATTTCAACACCAACTAAAGGTGCGGCTGATTTTTTAGATAATTACATTGATGATATTCAAAATGTTCTTAAATTACATTCTAAAAACCTATTATTAACATCAGTAGGAACTATTGGTTCTTGTTACATTGCCGAAAAATTAAGAAATACAAATTTAATTGGTATTGATATAGGTAGAAGTTTAGATTGGGATTTAAGAGAATACCAAAGTAAGGAACCAACAATGCCAAAAGGAGATTGTTGGATTTCACCTGCAGGTCGTGGTGATGTTTCTCAAATATACAAAAATTATATAAACTCATTAAGAAATGGCTAACGGAATTTACAAAGTTACAGAAGAGTTTGAGCAAAAATTAGCAGATTATACTGGTGCTAGATTTGCTGTAACATTAGACAATATGAGTAATGGATTATTTCTTTCTTTATATTATGAAAATAAAGTTATGAATCGTACTGATGATGTGATTACCATTCCAAATAGAACATATCCATCAGTACCTTGTGAAATTATTCATGCAGGTCTAAAAGTGAACTTTCATAAAGTGAAAGGAAAGACTATCAAAGGAGCTTACCAATTGGAGGGTTCAAATGTATGGGATTCAGCTTTAACATTTACAGCTGATATGTACAAACCAAATACACATATGTGTGTTTCGTTTACAGGTCCTTACAAACATTTTAAACTATCCAAAGGTGGAGCAATATTAACCGATGATTACGATGCATATCTTTGGTTTAAAAGAGCCAGATATAGTGGTAGAAGAGAGTGTTCGTATCACGAAGATAACTTTGATATGTTGGGGTGGAATTTTTATATGATGCCCGAACTTGCTGCTAGAGGATTACTACTTATGGGGCAATTCTATGAAGGTGGTAAGAAAAAAGTAAATTCGGATTTAGAATTATCTTATCCGGATTTAAGTAAATTTGAAATATATAAACAATAAATAAATGAATAATATAGGACAATACAATATCATTGCTGATGATGTAATCATTGAGGAGGGTGCTAAAGTTGGTAACTTTAATATTATTGCTTCTGGTACTATAATCCGCAAGGGAGCGGTTGTTGGAAACTATTGTGAAATAGGAAAAAATAATGATATAGGTGAAAACTCTATACTTCAAGGTAGAGTCAGAACTGCTGGTGATTGTGTTATTGAAAAAAATGTTACCATTAAATATGGTACTATTTTAACTTCTAAAGTATTATTAAAAGAAGGCTGTTTTTTAGGTCCTCATACAATTACTTTAGGTTCAACACATGAAAGAGTAACAAAACACGGAACTACAATTGGAAGTAACACTTATATTGGAGCAGGTGCTAAGATAGCAGCTGATACTAAAATTGGTGATAATATTGTAGTTGGTGCATTGGGATTCGTAAATAGAGATTTAACTGAGGAAGGTATTTATGCGGGATTACCTGTAAAAAAAATCAAATAATGTTATCAATCTTAAAAAATGCTGGGGAGGGTTCTATCACTTACTATGTAGGTGATAACCCTAACCATGTTTCTCATTTAAGAGATTGTACATTAATATGTAATCAAAATTTTAAAATAGATACTTCGGTAAAGCAAATCATAGTTGATGACCCACAATTACATTTTTACAAATTATCACAAAAAGTAACAAATACTTACATTTTTAATAACAATGAAGGTTATGAAGTGGGTAAAAATTGTGAAATTCACAAAACTGCTACAATCGGAGTTGATGTTAAAATTGGTGATAATGTAGAAATAGGACCAAATGTAGTTATTTATTCTCACACAACAATTGGTGATAATGTAACTATTGATGCAAATTGTACAATAGGAACTGAAGGAATGATGTGGACTTGGGATAATGATAAAAAAGTATATCTAAAACAATTGGGAGGTGTACTAATCAAAGATGGTGTTAGGATTTGTAGTAATTGTGTTGTAGTTAGAGGTTCAGCTAATGAACTTACTATTATTGGTGAGGGTTCTAACTTAGCACCCGGATGTTGTATTGGACATGGAACTGAAATAGGTGAACATGCTCATTTTGCTAATAATATATCAACTGGGGGTTCTACCAAAGTTGCAAGTTATAACTTTGTAGGAAGTGGTGTAGTTTTTAGAGCTGGGGTTAAGGTTACTTCTACTGATGTTATAATAGGAGCTGGTGCAGTTGTATCTACTGATATAGATAAGAGTGGAGTTTATGTTGGAGTTCCTGCTAGATGGATAAAAGAATCTGAAGGTAAGTTAAATGGAATGCCAAAATGGAGAAGGTAAAGATATTTCAAATAGGATTCAACAAATGTGGAACTCAATCATTATGTGATTTTTTCTCACAAAATGAATATAAGTCCGTACATTGGGGTGAAGGTAAATGGGATAACCATTTTAAGAAAAATCAATCCGAAGGTAACCCACTTTGTGAAGGAGCTGATGATATCGTAATGTGGACTGATATTGGATTTATTCAAAGACAATTTCAAACATTTGCTGAACAATATCCCACTTCAAAATTCATATATAATATAAGACCTTTGGATAAATGGTTGGATAGTAGAGATAGACAATATAAAAAACACCCAGAATCCTTTATAAATGCATTTGGATTTGTAATAGAAAGTCGTTTGGATAGAATTGATTATTGGAAATCTGAATGGTTGTATCATAAAAGAGTTGTTAATGAATACTTCATAGGAGAAAAGAGTAGTAGATTATTAACATTTGATATAGAAAAGAATACGGGATTTGATATTCAGAAATTCATACCTGAATTACACTTCAAAAACTTAAACTTACCATATAGAAACAAAGGATGAGTGATGTAGCAATAATAGTAATTGTAATTATTGGAGGAATTTTATCAGGATATTTACGATATTCGGAGTACAAAGATTTGGATAAGTAAAATATTTTTCGTATATTTGTAGTAATACAATTTTAAGATGAACAAAATTAAATACGATTTTTCACAAATGAAGTTTGCTTTAATAGCGCATGATAATAAGAAAGCTGATATGGTTGCTTTTGTAACCAAACGATTGGATTTTTTTAATAGAGAAGATGTAGATATTGTAACCACTGGAACAACTGGAGCTCATTGTGAACACGCTGGTATTACTAAAGTTGAAAAAGTTTTATCAGGTCCGATGGGCGGAGATGCTCAAATAGCATCTATGGTGAGTACTGGAGAAATAACTGGAGTTATCTTTATGAGAGACCCTTTAGGAAAACACCCCCACGATGTGGATATCAATATGTTGATGAGATTGTGTGATGTACACAATGTACCACTAGCAACAAATTATAAAACTGCTAGTATTTTAATTAAATGGTTTAAAAATCAAATGAAATAATGGAAACATATGTAGTTTTGGCATATCGATGGGGTGATACTGAAAACCACTCGTATTTAGTAGCAGTTTGTGATTCTCAGTTTATAGCTCAAAGATATGCAGATAATGAAACTGCTAGCAGAGCTGGAAAGTACGCATGTTTCGTATATAAAAAACTTATGAACGCACCATTTACTGATACTGATGTATTAGTTTATAAAACAAAATCACTAAAAAAATAATAAATATGCAATATGCACTAACATACGATGATATTCAGCTGGTTCCAGCATTTTCGAATATCAAATCAAGAACAAATATCAATCTCAGAACTATGTTGAGTAGAAGATATGGATTACTAAATCCTATCGTAGCTTCACCAATGGATACAGTTTGTGAGTTTGATATGGCTCTGAAAATGGCAGAGTTGGGTGGAGTAGGATGTATTCATAGATTTATGAGTATTGAAGAGCAAGCAAAGATTGTAGAACAATTATATACAGCTATTCACCACGAAACAATTGTAGAACCTTCAATAGCTGAAGCTTGGGGTGTAATGTACGATGATTGGCATGGTGAAATTAATCACGTTCCAATTATGGCTGCTATTGGAGTTCAAGAAGAGGATAAAGATAGAGCTTTAGCATTGGTTGAAGCTGGAGCTAACGTTTTATTGATTGATGTAGCTCACGGAGACCACCAAAATGTTATCGATATGATTCATTGGTGTAAAACACAAGATGATTTGGTGATGGTAGATATCATAGCTGGAAATATCGCTACAAAAGAAGCTGCTGAAACCTTATTAACTTATGGAGCTGATGGATTGAGAGTTGGAATTGGTGGAGGTTCACTTTGTACAACGAGAATCAAAACTGGATTTGGTGTTCCAAATGTAACTTCATTAGAAGAAGTTTTGAAAGTGAGTGGAGTACCAGTTATGGCTGATGGTGGTATTAGAAGTAGTGGTGATATGAGTAAAGCTCTAGCAATTGGAGCTGAAACTGTGATGTTAGGTTCACTATTAGCTGGAACCGATGAATCTCCTGGTCAGATTTTGGAAACCCCAAAAGGATTATACAAAAGATATAGAGGTTCAGCATCATTGGAAACTAAAGTAACTCACGGACAAGCTGCGAGAAATGTTGAAGGAGAATCTACTACAATTCCATATAAGGGTGGAGTAAAATTCATTGTGAATGGATTATTAGATGGAGTAAAATCAGCCCTATCTTATGCTGGAGCTGAAAACTTAACGAATTTCTATCCAAAATATGTAGTAGTTACCAATGCTGGACAGAATGAAGCTAAACCTCACTTATTATAATGATAAAGTGGTTCAGAACACATAAATCGTTGAGAGATGAAATTGGAAGGTTAAAACACCAAATCAAGCTCATGCAAAATCATATTCAAGCTCAAAAAGATGATAATTTGAGTTTGAAAAAGCAAATCCGTGAGCTTGAAATGTTGTGGGATATTGAAATGAAAAAGAAATATTAAAGAATATTTATATTAAAAAGGAAAAATTATGAGTCAAGAACAACATAAACCAAGAGATATTCACCAAATGTATGGGTGGGTAGTAGTAGGAAAAAAAGATGGAATAGAACATACGCTCCATTTTCAAACCAAAGAAGAAGCCATAAAATGTTCAATGGAAGGAATTATTATGGATGAGAGATATTACAAAGAAGTTTATTTAAAAAAATAATATGAGTAAACAAAAAGCAATTATAGTTAGTGGTTATTTTAACCCTATTCACAAAGGACACTTAGAGTTATTTGAGTTAGCTAAACAAAGAGCTGATAAACTTTGGGTGATTGTAAATTCTGATAAACAAAGAGAACTGAAAGGTTCAGAATATTTTATGGATGAGGATGAGAGATTACAAATCGTAAAAGCTATACGATATGTAGATTACGCTCTGATTTCTCAAGATACTGATAAAACACAATGTGAAACCCTCAAACAATTCGGTGAAATGTTTGGTGAGGTTTATGATTTGGCATTCGCTAATGGTGGAGACCAAAACAATGAAACGATTCCAGAAGTTGAGGTTTGTAAAGAAAATGGTATTGAGCTAATCGATGGATTAGGAAACAAAATTCAATCATCTTCTTGGTTGATTAGATAATATGGATTTCGATATTGCGGAATATGAGGAAAATATTAAAGGAGCAAAAGCTTACCGAAATCTTCCTCAAAAAATAATGATGAAACGCTTCGAAGAGTGTGGTAGAGATATTTACAAATTTTGGAATACAATTGAGTGGGATTCTGATTGGTTAAGACACGATACACCAGAAGAGAAACATATTAAGGAAGTAAAGAGAGAATTCGAACGGCATCCATTAAAAAATTGGATAAAGAAACCAAACGAATTAGTAAAATGATAAAAAAGTTCAAAATATTTTGGGATAAGTTTACAACAAGATTCGCTGTACCTTTACTAATTGTGAGTATGGTTTGGAATACTTACTTAGGTTGGGAGAGTAGAACCAATGCTAGAGCAGCAGAACATAGGTTCAAATCCTATATATTAGAACACATACATTTACCAGTTGAAGAAAATATCTATACCATAACTTCGGTTGATGGTGAAGAAATTGAAATTGATGAATCAACATATGGGCAAGTGGATACTCAATGGCTGAGAGAAAATGGATGGGAAGATATGATTCCAAGTCCAATGGATAATTTAACACCAGAAGGAATAAGTGATATCTACTTAGGAAAAATATTCAATGGAATTTCACAAATTAAATCTAAAATTGTGAATTGGTATGAAAGTTTATTCAAAGAAGAGTACATAAAAACAATAAGAGGATAATGAGAGCTAAAGAATGGTTAGATAAAAATGAGTGGGAAAATAGACCAATAGAATCGGATGCATTTTCTCATTACACAATGTTGGATACTCTGATGGAACAATATGCCAAACATTATATGAGTGAAAAACTCAAATACATTTCAAACAAAACAAAAACCGAAATAAAAAAATTTATATAATGAATTTTATTTTAACTTATCTTCTTTTAGGAGTACTTTGGACTATGTACTTTGAATATATAATAAGTCCAAAACAAATGAACAATTCCGATAGAATTCGCCAAATCATTTTTTGGATTATACCCGCTGGAGCTTGGGTTATTGGATTTATTATCGGATTTGTAAATCACATCAATAATTTTTTTAAAAATAATCAATAAAAAGCTTGACTTTTATAAAAATTCTTATTAGATTAGAGGTGTTGAGTTAATGATAATTAAACCCCTTACTAATATGAGATATGAAGATAGACTTTGGAAAGAAAGAGAAATGAGAGCCGAATTGGGGCCTGAAGATAGAAGTAGAAGAAATAGAGAAATAATGAGAGATATTCTCAATAGAAGAGCTATCATTCAAAGAAGTAGAGTACAAAGAACAGCAGGACAAAGAGGTATCCAATAATGAGAACCTATCCAAACGATTTCCAAAAATTAGTAGATTTTCTAAAATCTTACGATGTGAATGTAATGATTGATTCGGCTAGTTGTTACATCAAAACCGATGATGAGCAAACCATTTGTATCCACCACAATTATAACTTAGAAAAGAATGGATTAATTACCCTACTTCACGAAGCTGGGCATGTTCTTCAAAACAATGTTGGTGGTGTTTACGAACATTACAAAAATGTGGATGATATGGAGAAACCTAAAGAATATAATATGTACCAATTTATAAATGAATTGGATGCTTGGAATAGAGGTGAGGAACTTATCCAATTATTAGATTTAAATGTTGATTCAAAAAGATTTCATCAACAAAGAGAAGAGGCTCTTTTAACTTATTATGTCTGAGATACCTAAAGTATTGGAAAACGAAAATGGAATATCTACTCCTGTATTTTTAAGGAGTGGATTTTTTGATGAAACTTTCCTACATAAAGATAGAGACCCAATAGCGGATACTCAAGAAGCTATCAAAGAATATTCGGATATTATTAGTTGGGTATATATCCCACTTTGGAGGTTTAGAACTGATTATGTTTAGATTGTTACATATATAACAAAATTTTCCCAAAATTTATCATTTTTTCCTTGGATTTCTCAGGAAAATTTCGTATGTTAGTACTGTAATTATGAGAGATATGAAAAACCCTAAAACCGAAGTTATGAATGTTAAAAATTGTAGTAGAGTTTATAAGTTGACTTTCGAAAACGGAGACACTTATTATGGAAGAATTGTTCTTTCAAAAAACTATTCAGCTAGTACCTATCTGAAGGATATGGCTGGGAGACCTAAACTGAACGCTCTGAATCCTCTGAGAGTTAATATGACTACTGAGATTGAGAGAAGAGTTGAAAAGGAATTGAAATCAATCAAATCTGAAATCATCTTCGAAGGTTTAACTTCTGAAGCGATTGAGTTCAAAGATAAGATGGTTGAAACCGATAAGAATTCATTGAACATTAGAAAAAATGTTGTGATGGGAAAAGTGATGGCTGAAGCTATCAAAGTTACCAAAGAATTCTCAAAAGTTGTGAAGAGTTCAACTGGAGCTGTTGTTTCCTATGTGGACAGAGAATGGGCGAGAAAGAAAGGTCTTTGGGACGTTTTGAATTTCTCAAATGAGTACCCATTGAATTCTAAGTTCGTTGAAATTTTGAAACCGATTGAAAGAATTTAATTTTAAAACTTTAAAACAATTAATATGAAAGAAACCGAAATCCTTAACCGATTTAACAATGAGGGAATTTGGCCCTCTGATGCTGAACTTCAAATCATCGCTGATGAGCGAGGGTTGGGAGAATCCATTTTGGATGTGGAGTTGGAGTTGTTGGATGTGGCATCTTATGATGTGAATCATCCTTATTACCCAGCAACTCAACCAATTCCTGAGTCTGAAAAAAGTGAGGCTCAGAAAGAGTTCGAAAAGTTAATTGAAAAAAATTCTAACTTTTCTACCTTTGGTTTTTTAACAGGACCTTTTTTAAACCACGCTTGGAAAAATATAAATTAATTAATATGAAATCTGAAATTGAAATTAATGTTACCCTTCATGGGAAAACAAAGACCTTCAAAATGGGGGTCGATGAATGGTTCAACCAAAGGGATGCTCAATTTGGAGTATCCCCTTGTGATGAAAAAGTTGGTGAATTACTTAGTGAATTTACCTAAAAAATGTTTCTTAAAGAAATAGAAAAGCTGTGGAATAGAAAATAATTCATTTTTTATTTGGATTATTAAAATATTTTTCTTATATTAGAGAAATTTAAACTTTCAAGTTGAGGGCTGTAAAACGTATATCGTATCCCAAAAGTACCTGAATGAAACTTAATAGTATGAACAATTTTATTGCATGGAATGATACTCATATTTACGAGTATTCGATTGATAGTAGAGTCAATCAATTAAAGAAAAAAATTAAAGAACTAACCACCCTAAAAAACGAAGGCATTCGCTGGAGTGTTCCAATACCACTTACTGAAAGTGAAATTACCAAAGGAATTTCAAATGCTATTGGAGTTTACAAAATCATATATAACCCAACTGGTGAAATTATGGATATCGGTTGTGGGAATATTGGTAATAGAAAACAAAGACATGTGAGTGTTTACAAAAACGGAGGGACTCCGATTATTCACAAAGGAGGTCAAATGAGTGGTTCATCCGCTGCACTTCATATGTATAGACATGACCCGAACTTGGCTAATTGGTCTTTTCAATGGAGTGATTTAAAATCTAAAGAATTAGCTGAAGAAGTAGAAACTCAATTGATTCGTTCATTAGAACCTAAATTCAATTCTCAACACATGGCTGGGAAATAATATAACAAATCCAAATATGAAAAAACCAATTAGGTTACCTCGTAGAGAAATGGATAAAAGGGAAATCCAAATTATGTGGAACTTTCTGAATGAAGTGTGGCTTCCCACTTATCCACAAAAATACCGAAACAATGGAACATTAGATATGTGGATAAACAAAGGTAGTTTGTTTACTAAATTGGTATCTGAACTTGATGGTGTAATCAATGAAAAAATAGAAAGAACAGGTCAGCATACTTTTATCCTCAATACCTTAATTCCAAGATGGAAAGCTGATGGACGAGAAGAGTTTATGAAATTGTATAATGAATACAAAAAATCCAAAGCTTTGTGATTTGAATTATTCTAATATTTATATGAAATAAATGGATAACGATATGAAGCTAACTAATATAGTAAATGAAATACTAAATGAGGAATCCATAACTCCAGGTAAAAAGATACATTTCAAAAAAGGAATGAGTGATGATGAAATTCTAAATTTAGCTAATGTGTTGGGTGATTACCCCCATACTAAAGTAAAGGGAGCTCCTGAACAACAAAGGCATTTTAGAGATTTAGGATTACTATTAGGAATGCCACTAAACCCAACCGATTTGATGACTTATACAAAAGGAAAGGGATATTTGGATAAAAATAAAATGAAAATGAATCCAAATAAAGCACCCCTATTTCAAATGTATAAAGATAAGAAATTGGATATGAAAGAATACGGAGAAATTCAAAAGAAAGTCAAAAAAAGATATTTAGCTATCGCTAAACTATTCATTAGTAGTTTGACCTGGAGAAGAGTATATTAAAAAATTCCAAAATACATATTGAACCCACCCTGAAAAAGGTGGGTTTTCTTTTGCGCTGAATCCAAACCAACTCGAAGTTGGAAAACCAAGATAAAAATAAAATAGCTAAGAATAGTAATAGTAGTATAGATAATAAGGATAGTATATGTAAAGGAATATAAAAAGAAGATAAAGAACATAGTTATATTAAATAACATATAATACCCTTCAGTTAT
>Ga0209929_1000593_pt1 | contig 13395 bp, 16 predicted proteins | sample SalPon2_C_H2O_MG_2_FD_185731 | JGI IMG/M metagenome (GOLD analysis project Ga0209929, IMG submission 185731) | Salt pond water microbial communities from South San Francisco under conditions of wetland restoration - Salt Pond MetaG SF2_C_H2O_MG... ... | reverse complement strand
AATATTGCGTCAGCAATTACGTTGTTTATCTGAGTAAAATATACCTTTTTCAATTACACATTCCATTTCTTCTCTACTCTACTCTATTGATATTTATACATAAATATGTTATAATATATTATGAAAATGGTAAATATAGTATGTACAAGTAAACCTGGCGATGGACTACTTCATTATAGTTATGAGCATTGTTGTTATCTTAACTCAATTGGTATCAAAAGCCAATTAATTATTTTAACACATCATCATTTTTCTCAACAGGACTATATTAGTGCTATTAATGAATGTTATATAAAATACGAAAATGTGGTTTTTGACTTTTATACACCCTCATCAAATGATATAACATTAATACTGGGAAGAAGTATGTTAACATTAGCATACTTGAACAAAAGCTCATACACAAACGATCAACTTCTTACACTACATTTGTTGTTTAGTGGCAATCTTATATCTGTATATTCAGAAAATCATCCTAAAGAATATTCAAACGCCATAAATTATTTTAAACCAAAAAAGATATATGACTTATGTGATTATGATGTTTACCCTAACGGTACAGGAAAACAGTTTGAAAAAATAATAAACTTTGATATATACAAACCAATTAAATCAGATATACAATTTAAGTATCTGTTTCTAGGTACAAATGAAATATACTATAGAGAAATAGAAAAACATATAGACAAATATCCAAATCACGGTATTGTAACTTACAATAAAAAGTGGATTAATCCTAAGTTAAATAATCTATTTGTACCTATTGAAAATATATTAGGAAAATTTGAAACATATGTTTATACAAAACCGAACTTTGATCCTGCACCTAGATTATTTGTAGAGTTTAAATGGTTGGGTAAAAACGTAGAATATGTAAGAGATAAAAATATTAAAGATGGCGGTCCTGTGTATTGGAACAGACCTACACCCACAAAACAGATATATAAAAACAATATAAATATTTTAGTTGATTTAATTAAAAAAATATGAAAAAAATATTATTAGTTAGTGGTGATAGTTTTAGTGACAAAAACTTCTCTACAATGATTCATCCAGAATTAGACACATCTTGGCCTAAATGGCCCAAACTCTTAGCCGACAAGTTAAATATGGAATGTGTTAACATAGCAAAATCAGGAGCAGGTAATGATTATATCTATGAATCATTAGTCGACACTTTACAAAAAATTGACAAAGAAAGAATAGGACTAGTTATAGCAGCTTGGTCACAATGTCAAAGAAGAAGTTACCAACAATCAAAAGGCCTATATTGGAGAACCAGTAGAGTGGATACAAAGGGTGATGTATTCTATTGGACAAAAAGAACTATGAGATATTGGTATAGTTTTCAAGTATTATGTGAAAGATATAATTTACAGTATAAACAATTTCAAATGATTTCACTTTTTCAAGGATGGTTAAACGGTTTACATCAAAACGACCATGAAGTGTATAGAAATAAATTAAATCCTGATCCTAATTTTATAGAAAGACATATTTATCCAGGAAATAAAGAAAAAGATGAAAAAATTTTAACAAACATGGTATTAAACTATGAAGATCATATTAATGCTAAAAATTTTATAGGTTGGCCATTATATTTTCCATTTGGGGGTTTTCACGTTGAGTATAAAGTATTAAGAGATGCAAACCATCAACTGTTAGATGACATGATAATATCTAAATATGATGTTCATCCTACAGCAAAAGGTCAAAAAGCAATAGCGGAGTTTATATATGACAGGTTGGAGTTGATTTAATTAAAAAAATATGAAAAAAATATTATTAGTAGGTGGATGTAGTTATTCAAATGACAGATTTAAGTCCATACATCATCCTGAATTAGATGTTAGTTGGCCTAAATGGCCACAACTACTTGCTAAAAAATTAGACATGGAACTTATAAATTTAAGTCACTCGGGTGCAGGACAAGAATATATCTACAGTAATATAATTGACAAATTGCAAACTATTGATCACTCCAAAATAGGTTTAGTTATTGCAGCTTGGAGTACAGCTCCTAGACGTGACTATCAAATAGAAAATTTATACTTAAAAAAAACAATATGGGAAAATAATATGTACGACTCAAAGGGTTGTATGCAATATTGGATAGATAGATCGCTAAGATATTATTATAGTTTTCAAACTGTGTGTGAATATTTAAAGTTGCCGTATAAACAATTTCAGATGATAGACTTGTATAAAGGTTATCTATGGCAACAACTGATTGCTAAAAGAACAGAAAACTTTCCTGAAGATCCGGTTAAACAACTTCCCATTTTAAATAAACCACATCAATTAAACTGGAATGAAAAAAACTGGAAAGAAAGAAAAGAAAGGGAGTACTTGGCGCAAATACACAATAGCCCATATTATGAAAAAATTAATAATAATTTTATAGGATGGCCTACTTATCCAAAACTAAATGGATATAGTTTAAATAATAAAGTATTAGACAATGCTGATTACAGAATATCAGACGTAGACACACACCCAAATGAACAAGGACAAAAAAAATTAGCGGAGTTTATATATGACAGGTTGGGATAGAGAATACCTAGAACACAAAGCTGAATACCTAGAACTTTTTGATAAGTCAATGCAAAAAGAACAAGAAAGTAATGTTGAGTTTTTGGAAGATAAACTTAAACTACTCACAGGTAGAAAATATGCTGTTGCGTGTAGTAATGGTACAGACGCATTACATTTTGCTTTAAGAAGTTTAGATATAAAAAAAGGCGATGAAGTATTGACAACTAATTTTTCTTGGATTTCTACTGCGTCTTGTATATCTATGGTCGGTGCAACACCTGTATTTTGTGAAATTGATATATCATCTTATCATATGTCATTAGATAGTATTAAACGTATGTATTCGGATAGAGTCAAAGCAATAGTTTATCCACATCTATTTGGTAATATGTCAGACACAAAAGAGATAATAGATTTTTGTAAAGAAAAAAATATTACATTTATAGAAGACGCAGCTCAATCGTTAGGCGCAAGTCTTAATGGTATCAAAGCAGGATCAATAGGTGATATATCAACATTAAGTTTTAACGCAAACAAAGTTGTTGCTGGGATTGCAGGAGGCGGTGCTATACTTACAGATGATAAAGATAAAGCAGAGATATTTAAAAAATTAAGAAGACACGGCAACAATGAGATGTTAGGATATAACTCAAAGATGTTATTAATGAACGCTGAATTTATAAACTTTAGATTAAACAGAATGAAAGAATGGCAATCTAAAAGACAGGAAATCGCAAAACAATATAATGAACAATTAAAAGATTATGTTTTAGTACAACCTACAACAAATGGCCTTGACCATAATTATCACAAATATGTTATTAGACTACCTAACAAAAAGATACGAGATAAATTAAAAAATACTCTAAACGCAAAAGTACATTATGACAAACCATTATCAGAAAATGTTATGTATAAAAACATTGAATATAGAAAAGATAAAACTTATGAAAGTAAGTTAGTTTGCGACACCATACTAACTTTACCTATTCATCCATATATGACACAATCAGAAATAGATAAAATAATTAATATAATTATTATTACCTTAGAACATAAAAATAATAAATTTATAGACAATATGAAAAAGATATTAGGTAATGACTTATTTGATAAAGAATTACTTAAAGAAACTACTGAAGATATTTACGATTATATTGTTGAAAAAACTTATCAATTGCCAGAGTACATTGAAGATGTACCTTTTAAAAATAAAACAAAATTAAAAATTGCTTTTAATAAATTTTACAATAAAATAAAATGAATTTTGCAAATATAAGACTCAATATAGAAAACAATCCTAGATGTACATTACGTTGTCCTCTTTGTAAAAGAACTGCATACTTTTATTTACACAACACTAAAAATGTTCCAGGTATTGATTTGTCCCTAAAAGATTTTAAAAAATGTTTAGATTTCTTTAAAGGTGGAATTACATTTGGTGGTCAATTGTCTGATCCTATATTTAATAAGGATCTAATAGAAATGTTAAAGATGTGTAAAAAAAACGAAGTTGATACAAGAATTTTAACAGCAGCTACAGGTAGAAAAGAAGATTGGTACAAAAAGGCTTTCTCAGCAAACCCAAATGCTAAATGGACGTTTGGTATAGATGGCCCTCCACATTTAAGTCATAAGTATAGAAAGAATCAGAATGGTGAATTTTTATTTGAAATGATGATGTTGGGTAAAGAAATGGGATTAAGAGTGTATTGGCAATATATTGTTTTTGATTACAACGAAAAGTATTTAGAAGATTGTAAAAAATATTCAAAATTTTTAAAACTAGATATGAATGTATTATATTCACAGAGAAGTAAAAAAAGTAAAGGTGATTTTACATATGAATGATAAACTTAAAAAATATAAAGCTGAACTTACTTTTCCTGATAAGGATAAAAATGAACTAAAGCCTAAATGTATTTACAATAACCAACAACTTACTTTGTCAAGTATGGGGTACTTTGCACCTTGTTGCTGGATTGATGCCGAGTTATATAGAAATCAACCTTGGGTAAAAAGTTTATTTAAAGAACATTTAAAATTACAAAATAATGAAAAAGTTGAAGACATTTTTAAAAGTAAAGAATGGACAGATTTTTATAATATGTTAAGAAATAATCCCAAAGATGCTCCACCTGTATGTTATAAATTTTGTAGTAGAGGTGTGGTAACATATAAAAAAACAAAAGAAGAAAAAAACAAAGATAATTTAATTTCTACAACAATAGAACACTAATGAAAACATTTGATGAAATACAACAAAATTATTTAGCCATAGATTTCTTTCTATCTATGTCTTGTAATAAGAATTGCCATTATTGTACAAGTTACACTTTAGAAATGCGTAACTTAACAGTTGATATGAATTTTCTAAAACAAACTTTAAATTATCTTAAAAATTATAAAATTAGAATATGTCTATTAGGTGGTGAACCTGGCCTTATTAAAAACTTAGATGATGTAATAAATGAAATAAAAAAATATCCTAATTTTGTATGTTCAGTATTATCTAATTCGTTTGTTCGTAAAAGATATCCACATATACTTGAAGATAAAGATATACTCTATGTTGAACATAATATATTAGATTGGTATGAAAATGAAGTAACAAAACTAGGTAACTTTGATTACATACCTGAAAATAATTTTAACAATTATAATGTTGTTGTAAGAACACCTAACTATTACAAATATAAAGATAATCATCCTGATGTATTACAAAAATTAAATCACAAAAACACAATGTGGAAAGCATTTAATGGTAGGTCAAAAGATTTTACAGATGTTATACAAGCAGATGAAATTGATCGTAAAATGTGTGCGGCCTTTCCTATGGTCCCAGTTATTGATTTTGAAAAGAAACATATTGTACATTGTAGTAAAAAGTTTGCTAACAATATCGAACTATCTAAAACATTTGAACTGACACAAGAAAATATTGATAAGATGATGAACTTTAGATTGTTTAAATATGAAAATTATTGTAAGACCTGTACTGAATGGGTGCAACCTAAAGGGCATTTTCCTATGAAAAAATATGCAAAGGTATTAAATGACTAAAATATATTCTGTAGCACTAAACTTACATGATCACAATACCTATGATGGTATGTTTCATAATCAAAGAGAAAGATTTACAAGATTTAAACATAATCTACCATATCACGCTGAGGCCTATGCTCATCAATCAGATATTTTAAATCCTGCAGACTATCGTTTAAATGAGGAATTTGTAAAAGGGTATTTTAAAAAGAAAGATGATGTACTAGCATTTACATATACCTATGGTGGTGTCAGAATGTGTAAAGATATGTTGCCGCAAGATGTATTCAAATATGAACCAAAAAAACTTTGGGATTATTATTACAAAGATGGATTATATTTTATAGATCATCATCAATCTCATGCCACTTATGCCTTTATCAATTCAGGTTTTGAACAATCGGATATACTAGCAATTGACGGCATAGGATCAAAATATAGATGTGTCTTTTTTGATAAAGACCAAAATTTGATAGACTTGTCTGATAAATTACCTATTGGTTGGTTATGGAATCATATGTCTAACTTTACAGGCTTTGGTACATTAGGTGCAAGTAAACTTATGGGACTAGTTGCATATGGTAAATTTAGTCAATACTACTATAATATTTTTCAAAGAATATTAAACGGCCCTATTACTGAAAAAAAACAAGATTTTTCCCATATAAGTATAGACAATTATGGATTGCATGATTTAGCCCACACACTACAAGTATTTACAATGGATAAGATAGAAGAATACGTATATCCATTAAAAAGTTGTGACAATCTTTGTATTGCTGGTGGTGTTGCATATAACGGTTATATGAATGAAGAATTTACAAAACATTATAAAAATGTATTTGTACCACCTGCTGTTGGTGATGAAGGACAGGCAATCGGCACATATCAACACGCTGACTACATATTAAATAACAATATACATAAATCAGAAACATTTGCTGGTAAAGAATATGAATATAATGAAGGTGAACAAGTGAATTATAAAGAGGTTGCACAAGCAATTGCTGACGGTAAAATAGTTGGTTGGTATCAAGGCAAATCTGAAAGTGGTAATCGTGCATTAGGTAATAGAAGTATATTAGCTGATCCTCGTAATCCTGACATTAAAGATGTTATTAATCATACTATAAAAATGAGAGAAGACTTTAGGCCATTTGCACCTGCTGTATTAGAAGAACACTATAAAGAATACTTTGATACAAGATTGCCTAGTCCTTATATGAGTAGAATATGTAAAGTTAAAACTGATAAGGTGCCAGGCATAACACACAAAGATAACACCGCAAGAATACAAACTGTTAATAAAAATTTTAATGAAAAATTTTACAATATTATAAATGAATTTTATAAGATTACGGGTATACCTATGTTATTAAACACAAGTTTTAATTGTCAGGAACCGATAGTAGAAACACCTGAGCAAGCTATTAGAACGTTTAAGCGTACAGCATTAGATATATTAGTTATAAATGATAAGATTTTAAAAAAATGAAACATTTTGATTTATTAGAAACAAAAAGAAAACACGTTAAAACTTATAGTGAAAAAATACCTCCTAAGAAGTTAATAGAACAAGCATTGTGGAAAGCGTGGAAAACATCTCCTTCAAAAAATAATGCAATGGCATATGAGGTACTTGTATGGGGTCCAGATAAAGAATTAGAAAAGGCAGCTATCCATAGTTTAGTTGTAAAAAATCACAAACACGCTGAAGATAGGGCTGTTGAAAAAAAGTTAATGAATAAAACTCAAGGTGCTAAATTGGGTGTAGTTGAAAACCCATATTATCGACATGTAAAAGAAAATCCGTATTTAATAACAATACATAGTAGAATAGCAAAACCAAATAAATTTTATGAAGAACAGATAAAAACAGGACACTTTTACGATCAAGCATATAATCCAGAAGATATAATAGACTCTGTAGCTGTTGAAGTAGGTATATTTGCAGCTAATTTGACAAACTATTTACTAGAAGAAGGATTAGATATGTCTTATAATTCTTGTTTCAAAAGAGATATTAAAGACTGGCACAACGTTGGTTTATATATGGTTAAACAAAGACCGATCACAATGATATCATGTGGCTATGCTAAACAATACAGACGTGACGATTTAAAAGATAGAGGACAAGAAACTTGGGATGTAAAACCAGAAATAGGTGAAATTATAAGATGGATATAGACCTACAATTATTTAAAAATATAATGGCAGAGGCCAGACACAATGATGATCTTTTAGACTCATATAGTCCTAATCAGTTTAAATCTAAAGAACGTTTAATTGAACATATTAAAAGTATATTTAAAGTAAATAATAGCTCTGAAATTGTAATTTTAGGTGGATGGTATGGTAGTATTTTGATACCTGCATTTAAAAATGCAAAAAGAATTACGTTAATTGATAAAGATAAAGATGTTATTAGTATAGCAAAAAACAGATTATTTAATCATTATAAAAATGTAGATTTTATATGTGATGATGTATTTAATTGGGCACCTGACTCTAGTAGAATAAAAAATACAGACTTAATAATTGATACTTCCTGCGAACACATGCCCTCGATGAAAGAATTAAATTTAGATACTCAAGCATATTTTGCTTTCACATCAAATAACATGCATGAAATAGAAGGACACACAAACTGTGTAAATAACATAGAAGAATTTAAATTACAACTTTCAGATACCGCAAAGGTTTTAATTGAAGACAAAATAGAAGATGATAGAGGAACAAGATTTATACTAGTTGGGAAATATGAAAAGAATAATATATAGTTTTTACATTGACATTCCTAAAGATGAATTAGATATATTTGATAAAAATATACTCAAAGAAAATCATACACCCATAAATTATGTAACTAAAAATGCATTTAAACAAAACTATTCAAAGTTAGTGGCCTGCAAACAATGGTATGCTGATCAAATAAATGTACCTTTTAAGATGTTTGAATATGATACTAATTTTATATTATATAAAGATAACCTACAGTCAAAATATCCATTTCTAACAACCTATAATGTGGTTAATTTTTATAAACTACATTTACTGTATGAACTATCTAAACAATATGATGAAATACTTTACTTAGATTTTGATGTTGTGCCTATGAAGTCGAACAATTTTTTTGAAACTTGGGATTTATCAAAAGGCATAGCAATTCATCACAATACACACAAAGTAATTAAGATGGATGCTATTACAGATTATTCACAAACTATTCGTAGTCCAACATCAAAATACTATAATGCTCAAGCAATGTTGTTAGATAGAAATTTAAATCCTGCACATAGGGTTGTAAATACAGGTATTGTTGGTGTAAATAAAAAACATTTACAACAACTTAAATACTTTGATAATTTTGAGTTGGATATGAAAGAAATGAGTAAACTAACAGCAGGCCATGATATGTTTCCAAAAAAGATAACAAACTTTTTTGGTTGGGATAATGAAACACTTTTTGCGGTCAAACTCGCAGAAAACAAAGTGGATGTACAATGGTTAGATGACAACTGGCACTATTTTTTTTCAACACAAGGTTTTATACCAAAAGAAATAGTACTGTGCCATACTATTAATAAACAATTTGATATTGTTTGGAGGGCATATAATGCTTAAAATTTGTACAGTTTACTTTAAAGGTTTTTACACACCTGATTATGTGTCAAAACTTTATAGATCATTAAAGAGAAACAGTACAATACCTTTTCAATTTATATGTTTAAGTGATACAAATGTTGAAGCTGATATTGTGTTGCCTTATAATCATCACAGTCATATAAAAAAACATTGGCATAAACTAAAGTTTTTTAGTCCTCAATTTGCGTATCAACAGCCAGATGACGATATAATTATAATGGATATAGATCAAATTATTACAAGCAATATTGATGATTTAATAAATTTTAAAGTAACTAATAATGAGTTAATTACCTATGACTCGTGGTGGAGTAAAGATTTAAAAATTAATGGTGGTTTTTATAAATTCAAATCAGGCAGTCTAAAATTTGTTTGGGATAGATTTATTGAAAATCCTGAATTTTGGCAAATGTATTATTACAATCAAGGAATTGTACATTTCAAGTACTATGGTGAGCAAAACTTTGTATATCAATGTATGCTTGATCATAACACAAAAATAACCTTAACACCTGGAAAATGGTTATTTAAACATACAGATAAATTTGATGAAAAACTAACACTAGAAAGATTATATTGCAAAAAATTTAATACAGATTATGCAATCCTGGGAAGTGTTAATAAATATATTAAGGTTATACATTACGCAGGACCAGGAAAGGTGATAAAATGTGTATAGAAGATAAAATAAAACATATGTTTTATGATTGGCACAAAGAAAGAGAAATACTCATCAAAATTCAAAAGTGTCAAAGAAATTGGGATCATAGTAAATGGCAAAATACAGGTATTCATAAAGAAATGTTAGAGGAGTTGTTGTACATAGCTCAAAACTCTCCTTCAAAACAACATGAAGGATACTATGACATTTATTATTCTGGTGATAGAAACGTAATACAAGAAATATCCAGATACACTTGGGGATACACAAATAGCAGAAATCCTCCAGCTACTTGGAGAAATTCGCAAGCAAATGCTAGTGCTTATATTCTATGGGTTGCAAAAGAACCTAATTCACAATTAAATTCTAATGCTGACGGAACATTAAAGCTTAATACCGATAAAAATAGATGGCAAAATGCTTATTGTAGTATAGGAATTTCAATCGGTCTTACAATGCGAGCTGCTGCTAAAATGGGGTTTGACACAGGATGTAATAAGAGTCATAATGATTTAAATGGTGACGATTATTGGCCTAAAAAATTAGGTATACTAGATGATATAAAATCAGGTAAAAAAGAAATATGTTACGGATTAGGTATTGGTTATGGTAGAAAAGACAAAGAGCGTTGGATATCAGATGAAAAGGAAATAATGATTGGCGCAGCCAATGGAAGTAAAATTACAACTACAAACCAAGAGATACATCCAAGAACAGGTAAAAAAATGAGAAAGGCAAAAATAGTTAGTTTGACTGAACATGGTGGTACAAAAGTAGAAGACCCTTATGGTAACTGGCACAACATACCTGAAAAGGCAGAATTTAAAGTTAATTCACATAGAAATAGAAACATCAATATTATTGAAATAAAATGAGAATAATTTGTTGTAGATTTGGTGATAAGTTTAGTCAATGGCACGTTGATAATCTAAAATATATGATAGATGAATACTCTGGTTTAAAGTATGATAGCTTTGAGGTTATAGAAGATAACCTATATGGAAACTGGTTTAATAAACTTCAAATGTATGATAGATTTAGAGATGATGAAAATTTATATTTTGATTTAGATATAGTTATCTATGACAAACTTCCTAATCTTATAAGAAAAAACTTTACATTATTGGATGACACATGGTGGAGAGAAACAGCTCACACACCTCTTAATTCATCTATTGTTTCGTGGACAGGTGATGTATCACATATATGGAAGAAGTTTAAAAAAAACGATAAAGAATATGTTGAAACATATACTAAAGGTAGTGATGAATGGTATTATAAAAATATAAAATATGAAACTTACAATAGAGTGTGTCCATCAATAAAAGATTATATCTATCAAAAACCTTCTCAATTTAGTGTGTGTACACTTGGCCAAATGCATCATTTACAAGAAAAAGGATGGACTGGTTGGTACTCTAATTATTTTTTACCTAGACATTCAATTGCTGCTTGAATAATATCAAGTTTATTTTTAGCCTGTCTTAATTTCTTTTTTGCGTCTTCATTTTTAGAATCTCTTATTTCTTCTAACTCAAATAATGCAAGTTTTAAAGCAAACAAATGATCTTCATTTTCAATATTTTTAAAAATAGCATTTACCAATGAAGGATAAAATTTTGTGTCTAATGTTTCTTTATCTAATAATAATCCTGATTTTTCAGCTATTCTTATTACAGATTTTTCAAATTCCTCAGATAGAAATTTATTTTTTTGATAAGTTGACTCATGCAATTGATCAATATTCATATATTTTATAAGTGCTTGATATTGAGGACTATTTTCTTCGTATGGTATGATGGTTGTAAATACTGATTTCTTGTCCTCAGATGTTGTTTCTATTTCTATAGTTGTTCTTTCGCTATCTATAAAATATGCGGTTATAAGATTATCTTTTAAGTATTCTTCAGTTAACATAATGTCCTTTCATTAATAAATTATATTACGATTTATTTATACGCAAGTAATATGTATTTGCTGTATTCAATGTTCCGTTTGGAAACTCTTGTGCTCTATAGTCATTATCATTTACTTTTCTATATGCTCGTAAGCCAGTTACACCAGTTAAAACACTGTTAGCCATTCCAGAACCTCTTACATATCCAGAACCAGATGATCCTAAGCTATAGGTTATTTTATATCCATCTGTAGAAGAAGCAGCAGTATATCTAATCCATCCTTGTACCAATGAATTAAATGTGGTAGATGTATATTGTTGAATATTCTCATCTTCGTTGATATAATATGGCAATGTAAAAGATGGTGCAGAACCATTTACTCTATACAAATAATAGTTTTTAACTGTTGTAAATACGTCTTGCGTTGTACCTTGTGTACCAATATTACTTGCTAAATAGCCTGATACATTAGCTTTTGTATCTGTAAACACAGGAGTTGATGAAATTCTTGTTGCACCAGACACACTTGTTGCTGATGATATAAAATACGTTCCTGCTTGTTGTGTAGTCGTTGTTGCAGCCGTTAACAAATTTATTGCTGGATGTAAGAATGTATCTTTTACATCTTGTAAACTCATTGCTTGAACGTGATCAGATGTATTTCTATATACTGGCCAGGTTTTTCCTGTATCTGCTGTTGGTGATACAGTTGTGGTAGTTCGATTTATTCTGGAGTAACTTACTGTTACTGTTTGTGGTTCTCCTGTTGCAGACTCCGGTGGATATTCAGCGAGACCATCATCACCTGATGTTCCATCACCAGCTTGAGTTGCAGCAGTTCCTGATTTTTTTCTAGTATCAGTAATTGTGCCTAGATTACCACCTGAACTAACAACTGACAATGCAACACTAGGATTTAAAGAATATTGATAGACTACTTGATTTATTATTGAGTCAACCATAGAGGTTGACATTTCTCTTAAATTTCCACTAACTTCATATAAAGGTATTCTAGTTGCCATAATATCTCCATTATTTAATATTAATAAATCTATTTATAATATTTATGCGCCTGCTCCATATAATGTTTTTACAACTACACCTGATGAGTTTAAAATCTGTAGTGTAATAACGTTTTTAAGTTGGTCTTGCCCAATTGCATCATCGGCCATATTTGCTTCCCCAACTGTATCTGTACCAATCATTGTTCCTGTAACAACACCAGAACTACCTGTAGTTACAACTGTACCAGTTTCATTTGGAAGAGTAATTATTCTATCTGCTGTAGGATCAATAGCTGCTAAAATTGTTTCAAAGTTATCAGCAGTCGTCCCCTCAAACACAAACCCACCGTTACTTTGTGTAGTGTAGAAAAACCCGTCAGTTGCTAAATTTTTTGATCCAAAATCAATATAAGTATTTAGACTTGAAATAGTATCTACAGTCAAAACTTTTCCTGTGGATAAAGTGACGTTATCATCAATTGTAATTGTATCAGCATTTGATGAACTAATTGTATTACCAGCAACTTGAATAGTTCCTAATGAATGTGTACCAGTTCCTTGTGCTGTAAATTCACCTGTAATTGTTACATCACTTGGTAAAGAAAAT
>Ga0209929_1000591_pt1 | contig 13396 bp, 18 predicted proteins | sample SalPon2_C_H2O_MG_2_FD_185731 | JGI IMG/M metagenome (GOLD analysis project Ga0209929, IMG submission 185731) | Salt pond water microbial communities from South San Francisco under conditions of wetland restoration - Salt Pond MetaG SF2_C_H2O_MG... ... | reverse complement strand
TAATGAAAGTATTTATAACAGGTGTTGCAGGTTTGCTAGGCAGTAACTTAGCAAAATATTTATGCCAAAATAAAATAGAAGTTATTGGAGTAGATAACTTAATTGGAGGTATTAAAAGTAACATACATCCAAATATTCAGTTTCACAACACAAATATACTTAATACAGATACTTTAAAGCAAATGATGTGGGGTTGTGATGTCGTAGTGCATTGTGCCTCTTTACCATACGAAGGATTAAGTGTGTTTTCTCCTAAAATAACAGTAGAAAGCATAGTATCTGGTACTGTATCTGTTGCTTCAGCTGCTATTGCTAATAATGTGAAGCGATTTATTAACTTTTCATCAATGGCAAGATACGGTAGAGGAGTTCCTCCATTTTCAGAAACTCATAAAACAGCTCCTGTTGATCCTTACGGTCTCGCAAAAGTGCAAGCAGAAGAACAACTAGAGCTCTTAAGTAAAATTCATGGTCTAAACTACACTACTGTTGTACCACATAACGTAATTGGTGTTGGTCAAAGATTTAACGATCCTTTTAGAAATGTTGTTGCTATTATGATTAATAGAATATTATCGGGTAAATCAGTGATAATATATGGAGATGGAGAACAAAAACGTTCTTTTAGCGATGTTAGTGATTGTATTGATGCTGTTTATAAAATAATGATAAGTGATAGAGACCTTAAAGGTCAAGTTTATAATATTGGCCCTGACGAAAATGAAATAACTATTAAAGCTCTTGCTTATAAGATAGGACATTTAGCAAGTATGTATCCAGAGCTTGAACATTTTCCTGATAGACCTACAGAAGTAAAAAATGCTTTTTGTTCGAGTAATAAAATAAGAAAAGAGTTTAATTATAATGCATCTGTTCCTTTAGATCAAACTCTAAAAGATATGATAGGCTGGATTAAACCAATTCGAAAAAATTTTGAGTATCATTTACCAATTGAGATAGAAAACGAAAATACTCCAAGAACCTGGAAAGAGCAATTAATATAATGCAAGTCATAACACCTTATGTATTTGAAGAAGAAATTAAAAGTCATCTAGTAAATTTCATGGATTATGATGTATATTATGAAAAAGATATTGCTGGTATAGGTTCTGATTTAATGTTTCAAAAAATGTGGAATAAGTTTCCAGATAAAGATATTTTTATTCTTCATGCCGATATGGGAGTACATGATGAAGACTGGGATATTAAAATTAAAGAGTATGCTGAAAGTTATCCAAAGGCAGGAATGATTGGATGTTTATTGCTATATCCAGCTAAAGACGAAAAAGGTAACTACTATATACAACATGCAGGAGGTAAATTTACCAATGATGTTCCTGATCATTATGGAAGTGGTTTAAATCTTGAAATGGGTAAGCGATTTAAAGACGACCTAGAAATTGATACAGGACAGTACGATGAAGTTAGAAAAGTTGCTTGGACAACTTTTGGAGGATTATATATTCGTAGAGAAGTAATCAATAAAGTTGGTAATTTTTCTCCAGAATTTGAGTGGACTTATAACAGAGATGTAGACTATTGTTTACAAGCTAGAAAACTAGGATATGATATTTTAAACGTTCCTGTAAGACTTTTACATCATGAATCACGGGATAATAAAAGAATAAAAGACGATGCTAAATTAAAGATGGAAATGAGAAACCTTAAGACATTACAAGAAAAATGGAAAGGAACAGAATGGTACACGACACTTTAGTGTTAGTTACAGGAGGTTTTGATCCTTTACACTCAGGACATATAGAGTACTTTAAAGAAGCAAAAAAACTTGGTGACAAATTAATTGTAGGTATTAATAGCGACGAATGGCTTGCAAGAAAAAAAGGTAAACCTTTTATGCCTTATGAAGAAAGATTAGCTATTATTGAAAACTTAAAAATGGTGGACGCAGTTATTGCTTTTGATGATTCTAATGATACAGCTTGTGGAGCTATTTTTAAGGTAAGAGCCACAATAGTCCATAAAAAGTTAATTTTTGCTAATGGTGGAGATAGAACTACGAAAAATACTCCTGAAGAAGATATATTTGGTGATCAAGTTGATTTTGTATATGGTATTGGTGGAGTAAATAAAAAGAATTCAAGCAGTTGGATATTAGATGAATGGAAGCATACTAAAGTTGATAGACCTTGGGGATATTATAGAGTATTGTTTGAGGTAGGCGAAGAAGTTAAAGTTAAAGAATTAACTGTAAATCCCAGACAACGATTGAGTATGCAACACCATAAAAATCGTGCAGAACTGTGGTTTGTTAGCGAAGGCGAGGCAACTGTATATACTCTAGATAGGTCTACTGATTTGGATTTACATGGTAAGTATAGTAAGTTCCAGTCACTTAAAATTGATAACAAAGAGTGGCATCAACTATGCAATGAAAGTGACCAACCAGTAAAGGTTGTAGAAATACAATATGGAGAAGAATGCTCAGAAGACGATATAGAGAGATTATATGAATAAATTTATTACAAAAGAAGAGCTAACTAAAACACTGAATACAAAACCTGCACAACTTTTTGCAGGCTTAGGTATCCTAGTTTGGTTAACAGGAGCCTTTGTATTGATGTTACCACTCATACTGTGGACTTTGTGTTTAGCCATAATGTTTTATCCACTGTGGTATATAGAGAATAAGATTAGAGGAGAAAATTAATGGTAAAAATATCAAAAGAATATGTTGAAGGTTGTTTAAAGTTAGCAGATAGCGAAAACTCAAAACTTACTATGACAGAAAGAGAACTAACAGGAGACAATTCTCCTAAACTTAAGAGCTTTTTAAATAATTTGTGCGCTAAAGACGGTACTAATTACTTAGAACTTGGAGTATATAGAGGAGCTAGTTTAATAAGCGCTATGTATGGTAATCTTAAGACAAAAGCAGTGGGGGTAGATAATTTTTCATATGATACTAAAGAAGTTAAAAAAGTACCTCCAAAAGGTTATATTTGGAGTAATGTTCAAAGTGCTCTGCACGATCGTATTAAAGTTTATACTAATACCCACGGTGCTAAAGTATTTGCACACGAAAATGTTAAGATTATTGAAGAAGATTTTACGAAAATAGAATGGCAAAAACAGCCTAGATTTGATGTAATCAATTTTGATGTACTACCTATTACATACGATAATCTTGATGCACTATTTGATTTAGTTATAAAAAAAGCAACAGGACCAGAATGTGTTGTAGTAATAAACGGTTATTCTGATATTCAAAAATCTCAATGGGTAGATAATGCTCTTAAAACATACTCGAAAGACTTTGAAATTGTTTTTAAAGAGCAGAGAGTGTCTAGCAGTCAAAGAGATCATTTTGGTTATTATAGTGGTATTTGTATAGTAGGACTAAAAAGAAAAACTAGTACAAACAATAAACCAATAACAAAGAGTGTTAATAAATGATTAAAAAGAGTGTTATAAGTTTGATTAGCTACGATGCTGAATATCTTCCAGCAAGCATCAAAACATACTATAATTATGTAGATGAAATTGTGCTTGGGTTAGATAAAAATAGAGTTACTTGGAGTAAGAATAATTTTACCTTTGATGAAAGTAAATTATGGCAAGAACTAAGCGCTCTTGATGGAGATAGTAAAATTACTATAGTTGAGGAAGATTTTGTAAAGTCCGAAAAGCCTATAGAAAACGATAACTATGAAAGAAACTTTTTAAAAGAACAGTGTTCAAATGATTGGATATTTTCTTTTGATGCAGATGAAGAACTTCTAAACGCAAAAGATTTCTTTACTTGGTATTGTCCTATAGTAGAACCATACTACAAAACAGCTGATATAATGATGACATGGGCAACTCCCTTTAAAACTATTGATGACAAAACTTTAATTATTGCAGAGTCTAACGGTAACGCTTTTTTAAAAGAACCACAAGGAGTTGTTACATCAAAAGACAGTACATATGTATTCGCGAGATGGACAGATAAAGCTCAAAACCAATCTAAGAGATTAGCTTCTCCTCTTATAGCTTTACACTGGAGTCTTTGTAGGAAAAAAGACGCTTTACATCAAAAAATACACAATATAGGACACAGTGACATCGTTGAAAATGATCCTTTTTACAAAATATGGAACGACGTAACCTTAGAAAACCATAAAAACTATGTTAATTTTAAAACTTCTGGTATGGGTCCTCAATGGCCTGCTTTAAGAGCTATACCTACAGCCCAACTTAAAGATTTCTACCTTGCTTTTGCAAAAGGAGTATACCAATGATAATAGAAATAATCGGAAAATTTTATGATAATCAATCTCTAACCATAATTAATAGAGAATTAGCATTAAGATTAGCAAACAGTAATGAGGTTTACATTACTCCTCTTGATTCACTTAATCCAAGTGCAAAGGTTAATAAAAACAAAATAAAAAAGATTAAAGAACTTGAAAGCAAAGAGTGGATTGATGAGACAATACCTGATATTCAAATAAGACATAGCTATCCTCCTATCTGGAGATGGCCAGTGCACGAAAAAACTAAAGTTGTTTACATTCAGCCGTGGGAATGGCAAAAAGTGCCTTTTGAATGGCAGTATAAATGGGAGCAGTTTGCAGATGCTTTAATCGTTCCTAGTGCTTGGGAGGCTGAAAATATATTAAATGGTGGGTTAAATCCAGAAAAATTACACGTTGTGCCTAATGGGTATGACTCTGAAGTATTTAATAAAAAGGATAAAGCACCAGTTGCAGGCATAGATCCTACTAAGTTTAATTTTATATTTGTAGGGTGCCCTCAGTGGAGAAAAGGTCTAGATATTGTCTTAAACGCTTGGTCAAAAACATTTGTATCTGCGGATAATGCAAGACTTATTATTAAAGATACTCCTCAAGTATATGGAAATAACAATATACTTAATGAAATTGTCAAACTACAATATAATACTAATTGTGCAAGTATACTATATTTAGATGATAATTTTTCACAAGAAGAAATGGCATCTATATATAAAAATAGTAAAGCAGTAGTACACCCCTATAGAGCTGAAGGATTTGGAATGCATGTGCAAGAAGCAGTAGCATCTGGTTGTGTACCAATAATTTCTAATAAAGGACCAACTGATGAATTTATACCTAGTGTAGGGCTTGATTTAGATATGAGAGAGCAAAATATAAATATCAATGCGGCTGAAGTATTTGCTCTTAAACCTGGAGATGCAACCACAATGATGAGCACTCATACAACTGTGCAAGAACCTACAGTTGATTCTGTAGCTAATGCGATGAGATCTCTTTATACACATCATCATAAAGACCAGTTTTTTGACAAGGTAAACAATTTTAATCTTGAAAACTCTTGGGAAAATGTTATAGTCAGGTATAACGAAGTATTAACTAAGATTAATACTAAATTGAAAACGAATAGGAATAAATAAATGACAGTTTATAATCAAACTAATTCACCTGTATATATTATTGATAATGTATATTTACAAACACAAGTTGAAATAAACGAAGCAAATAGCCAAAATGAAACAAATTACACTTGGAAAGTAGCTTATACACTTTCAGGTCAGGATCAAGCAATCTATATGTGTGGTGGAACAGATCAAGAAAGTGATGTAAATGCAAGTACCCCAATTATAGATGTTAGACTTGCAAAGGATGATTTTATAGCAAATGTTATACCTTTTATTAATACCCACTCAACGGTGTTAACACAAACTTCTGAGTCTGAAAAAAATGACTGGCGCTCTTAAAGAAAAGCTACTGTGGGATTTTCACGGTAATGCACCGATCATAGACGAAACACAAACAGAGTTACCTACAATCACTAAAAAAGCAGCAATTTATATAAGCTCAGTTCTAACAGACGGTGAGATGTTTAGATTTGGCATATCAGGAGGAGGTTGTAGCGGTTTTCAATATCTGTTTGATATTGCACAAGCACCTGATAACAATGATGTTTGCTTTAGCACAGATCCAATTGCGATTATTGATAAAGAAAGCCTAACTTATCTCAGAGGATCTGAAATTGATTTAGAAGACTCAGGACTTAACAAACAGTTAAAAGTTACAAATCCTGGTGCTAAAATGAGTTGTGGTTGCGGAACTAGCTTCGCTTACGATGATGCTTACTGGGAACAAATGATGGCTCAAACAGAAACTGAATGACGATACTTGATCATATAGTAGTGTATTTTACTACCTTATTTATATTTTTACAAGTTAAGCAATTATTATCTGGAGGTTCTGTTTACCTTATTAATTCTTTATTAGGTGTTTGGGTATCTTTGACTATATTTGATATGTATGCACGTTGGAGAACAAAATGACTAACTACAAATGGATTGTCAATGAAAGTAAACTTCCTTGGTTAAAATTAGATATTAAAATACCCCACAAAGAGATGCTTCAAGAGGCTATATCATTAAAAGACGAATTTACTAAACATAGAGATGAGGATAAATCTCCTGACTCAGCTTCTTACTCTCATAAAGGCTGGAGGAGTTTGTGTATACACGGAATAGATCCTTATAAAACTAACCATTTTGTACAATATGGGTATAAAAGTCATAATGAAACACCTTATAAATGGACTGAAATCTGTGATAGATGCCCTATCACTACAAAATTTTTTAAAGATATATTTCCTTATAAAAGATACTTTAGATTACGATTTATGTTACTAGAGCCGGGTGGTTATATAACTCCTCATAATGATTCTGACGTGAATAAGCTTTCTCCTATAAATATTGCCTTAAATCATCCAAAAGGGTGTAATATGAAAATGAAAGGACATGATGGATATGTTCCTTTTACTCCTGGAGATGCAATGTTATTAGACGTTGGTAATACTCATGCGTATATTAACAAAAGTAATGAAGATAGATACCATATAATAGTTCATGGAGTACATGATAAAGAATATGAAAAATTAGTGGAGCGCAGCTATGAGAAAAATGGGCGCTGATAAAAAATATGTTCTAGGCATCTATGATGATAGAACCACAATTCCAAATTTAGACTTAGCTCAGAAATCAAAAGAGTTAACTGAGTTTTTTTCAAGATTTAAATACTTTGGCCCGATGGTAAAAGGAACTTCCGTAAACCAAGTGTTAGATAAAGCTTGTGAAATTGAAGGTGCAGAATACTGCATTGTACAGTGTGTAGGACATCTAATAAAAACAAGTGAGTTTTTTAAGTTTATTGAAAAGTGGATAGAAATAAAAGACTTTTTTGTTACAGGACATATAATGGATAGTCATACAGACAATTCACAGAGCAGAGGTGGTAACAAGTACTATGGTCTTCATAAACAGTGTATACTAGTAAATTTAAATTACTATAAAAAATTTGATAAACCAGTTTTTGGCGATAAACAACTAGAACCTTCAGAGACTCTTGCAGCAGCGCGAAGACACGCAAAAGATATACATGATGATTATACTCCTTTAGCCTTAATGCCTACAGAGGATACTTGTATTTGCACCCCATATGTAGATGGCTGGAACTTTGTAAATAAGTCTTTAGAAAATGGTCTTACTGTATACAATTTTCACCCTAAAATAAGAGGAGCAAAGCAGTATCTATATCCAGCAAAAGGTGTACAAGTGCTTCAAAATCAATTAGCTTGGATTAATAATATTGTATCTTTTGCAAAAGATTGTGTATTTATTTGGAATACTGAAAACTATATAGATCTTAAATATATGGAGTTTCCAAAAGATAGAAAGATTAAAAAACTTTATTGTGTTGCAGCCGCGTTTAAACCTAATATGATATTACATAAGTTTGGTTTTGATGAAAATACTGAGATAGTTTATTTTGATTATAGTAAACAAGCATTAGCATTTAAGAAACTACTTGTTACTCAATGGGATGGTAAAAATTACCCAGACTTTGTAAATAACGCTGTTAATAAACACAGTATTAATGTGACAGGCGGTAATGAAACACAATTTTTAAGTGACACAGAGTTATGGGCACGAGAGTTAAAGTGGTGGAATGGAGCAGATAATCTTTATGAACACTGGAAGAAGTATAAAAAGCTTAAACATACGTATATACATATGGATTTATGTGAAAATCCTGAAGAATTATATCCACATATAACAGACGAAGAAGATTCAGTTATATGGTGGAGTAATGCATTTCATACAGTTAATGCCCATTACGTTAGAGGTTTACAAGGTGTTACAAAATGTTATAATGACTGGTTAAGTAATCTTGAAAAACGAAATAAAAATTTATACCTCCTAGGAAAAGATTACTTAGATCGACCTGTTGAGGGAGGTACTTTAAAGGAATACTTAGATGAATACAGACAAACTTAAATTATTTAAAAACATAGATGAAGTAAAAGAATATGCTAGAGTAAATGGTTATGACACTCCAGAAGCTAATGATTTAGTTAAGCAATGGGAAGATATAGATAAAACTCCTAAAAAAATTAAAAAGAAAAAAATATTAAACATACTACCTGAAGATGATGATACTGTTGAGGTAAAGTGAGTACATATAGATATTTAAAATTTAATTTACAATCAGATTTACTGGATGAGTGTAGTAAGCTAGTTTATTATAATTATGATGATCGAGATTTAAAAAATGCTATTACTGCTTGCGCTATTAAAAGTCCTGACGGTAAACCTAATAATATGTTTAAGGTGAATCCTGATATTTGTAGTAATTACAGGTTCACTACTATTATAGGATCAACACCTAAACTTATGAGTGAGATTAGTAGATTTAAATGTGATACCGCAAGAATAAGAATTTTAAAACAAGAACCAAAAGATGTAACGCCAATACACATTGATGAAGAAAATTGGCACAACCCTCCTGAAAAACACTTAAGAATCTGGATTGCAATTAACCACAATCCTAACTTTATTTGTGTTTTTGGTAAAGATGAAATATGCTTAGAAAAAGGTCAGGGTGTTGTTTTTGACCCAGACACTCCTCACGGGGCAAAAAATATGGACAATTTAGAAGCGAGATATTCGCTAAATATGATTGTCAAACCTAACAAATGGTTAAGAGAGAATACTATTGAATATTGATTTTGGCACTGCTTTTCATAAACCAAATGGAAACGCAGTAAAGGTAACTTTAAATGAGTTTAGAGATAAACTATATTTACATATAAGAGAATACTCTATGGATGGAGATACTGGTCAATGGTATCCAACTAAAAGTGGGTTTTCGCTACTAGCAGATGAAACAAGCTCACTGCTCCCCTTATTAGAAGCAGCCAGTCAAGAAGTAGCTAAGCAATATATTCGTAGTAATCAATTAGAATTAGATTTGGAGATAACACATGAGCGTTAAAGCTTGGAACGATGAAGAAGAAGCAAAACTTATAGAAATGTATGTAGATAATAATATTAAAGATGTTTATACATTAGCAGACCATTTTTCTAAAGGTTATAGATCTGTTATAAGTAAATTAGTACAATTAAAAATTTATGAAAAACCTGTAATAGATCATGGAGAAAAAGGACAAACAGTTAAAGTTATGCTTCGTGAAATAGAAGAACTGCTTGGAATTCAAGTAGAAGGTACAAACCTTAACAAAAAGGAAAATCTTTCTTCTCTAGTGGATGCAATTAAAAGTAAAATAAATTAAATAAAACTTTAAAAGCAACCAGCAAAGGAAATTATAGGACAATGAGTGTAAGATTAGTTAGCTATTCTCAGCCAGTTAATATAATTGGTATAGATAATATTCAAGATTTGATTGCCTACTGTGCCAGAGTCAGTAACCCCGCTAATCAGATGAATAATGAAACAAGCGAAAAACTAATAAGATATCTAATTAAACACGGACATTGGTCACCTCTTGAGATGGTGTCAGCTTGTTTGGAGATAGAAACTACTAGAGATATTGCACACCAAATAGTAAGACATCGTAGTTTCTCTTTTCAAGAATTTAGTCAACGATATGCAAACCCACAAGCTTTAGGAGATATGTTTTTAACACGTGAAGCACGTCTTCAAGATAATAAAAATCGTCAAAACTCTGTTGAGACTGATGATGCTAGCCTTCAAGACAACTGGGAAGTAATTCAAAAAGATGTTATGCACGCAGCAGAATTAGCTTATAACTGGGCAATAGAAAACGGTATTGCAAAAGAACAAGCAAGATCTGTATTACCTGAGGGTAACACTAAAACTAAACTTTATATGAGTGGATCTATAAGAAGTTGGGTACACTACATTGAATTACGAAGTGGTAACGGTACTCAAAAAGAACATATGGAAATTGCGAGAGACTGTGCTCAAGAACTCAAAGTTATTTTCCCAATGATAATGGAATTTGTAAATGACTGAATACGATTCTACTAAAGAATGGCAAAAACTTTATGAAGATATTGAACCAAAACTTTACGAAGACAGTGAGCCAGAACGTTATTATGATTGGATGTTATGGAAATTGAGACAAGAAAGAAAAAAAGAAGAAGAAAAAAAATATATTTATGAGTCGCCTGACAAAGGCAAAACAATTTATAGACGAGAAATTGGCAGTATGAAAAAAGAAAAATTAGTACAACAAGATAAATCTCCTTTTATTCAATACGGTAAAGATGAGCATGAAGTATATCTATCAGCAGATGCTGTAGAAAAATTATCTAAACAAAATGGAACTGTGTCAATCAATGACATGGTAAACCACCCACCACACTATAACAAAGGCATAGAAACAAATGACTATATAAAGTCATGGGATATGAACTATGCTCAAGGTAATGTAATTAAATATGTGACTAGATATAATTTAAAACATAGCGATAAAAGAAAACAAAGAGAAGATTTAAGTAAAGCCAAATGGTATCTTAATGATTTAATTACTCAGCTGGAAGAGTCCATCAAAGATTAACTTTAAACTTTCTTAATGATTAATTTTTTTATATTATATTCATATGAATTACAAAGAACTCAAAAAGCTAATCCAAAAGCACAACAAAGCATATTATGACAACTCAGCCTCTGCAATAGCAGATGCCGACTACGATCAGCTATATGACAAGTTGGAGGCTGTGGAGAAGGCTCAAGGTTGGAGAGACCACGATTCACCTACAAAGCACGTAGGTGGCGCTCCAGGTAAGGTAAAACATCCTTATAAACTATACTCACTTCGTAAAGTGTTTAACGAAGATGAAGTAGATAGTTTTATGAGTATCAAACTCCCGAAGATTGATGGTACTAATCTTTCTCTAATTTACCGTAATGGAAAATTAAAGATGGGTTTGACCAGAGGTAACGGTGAACATGGTAAAGATGTCTCGCATCTTATCGGAATGTTAAAAGGGTGTCCTACAAAAATTGATACACAATATGAAGAAGTTGTAATCAATGGAGAGTGTGTAACTGACAATACAGTAGATAATTATCGAAACTATGTTAGTGGTGCGCTTGGTCTTGACAGTCCTTCTGAGTTTGCTCAAAGAAACATAAAGTTTATTGCACATGATTGGCTTGGTGTAAATATGAATTACACCCCAAGAATGAAAGTAATAAAAAATATGGGTTTCTTTACTGTGTTAGATGCAGAATCATGGAACTATCCTATGGACGGCATTGTGTTCAGAACTGATAGCTGGGAAAAAGAACAAACTCTAGGACATACTGGAAAGTATCCTAGATTTGCAGTAGCTCTTAAACAAAGAGAAACTGAAACAGCAATTACTACTTTACAAGATGTTCTTTGGACAATTGGTAGAACAGGTAGTGTTAACCCAACAGCTGTAGTAGAACCTGTAGTAGTAGAAGATGCTACTATATCAAGGATAACTTTGCACAACATAGATTTCATTGAGCAACACGATCTAGGCTTAGGTGATACTATCAAGATTGAAAGATCAGGTGGTGTTATTCCTAAGTTCCTAGAAGTGATTGAACACTCTAAACACAATCTTAAAATTAATCAAGCACATGCAGAAAAAGCCATTGGACAAAAAGTTGTACGAGATGGCCCAAGACTAATGACAAAAAGTGGTGAAGGAGATTCAGTTAAGTTTTTAGAATACTTTATAAGAACCATGCAAATAAAAGGTCTTGGCCCTGCATCAATTAAAAAATTAGGACTTATGCACCCCGTAGATTTATACAGTAATGTAAACTGGGATAGACTAGGTGCAAATGGTGCAAAGATTGAACAAGAGATTGAAAGAACTAAGACTAAACCTTATATGACTGTATTAGCAGCATTAGGAATTGAAGGTGTAGGTAACGGGGGAGCTAAACTTATTATTCCCCACATTCCAGCTTTCAGAAACTTAAGAGATATTGAATTTGCAGAGATCAAAGGAATTGGTCCTCGCACAAAAGAATCTATACTTTCGTGGTTAGATGAGAATGAAGACTGGGTACTCGAACTGCCATTACAACTTGAACAAGAAGTAACGGTAGAAGAAGTATCTCAAACTGTAAAAAAAGTCTGTATCACTGGAAAGCTAGATATGACTCGCAACCAACTTGTGAGTATTTTAGAGCCTTTAGGGTTTAAAAATACAAGTACTGTAACAAAGGACTGTTATGCCCTAATTACAGGAGATACTGGTAGCTCAAAACATACTCGTGCTACTCAACTAGGTGTCAAGATAATTGACTACTGGTCAAATAAAAAAAATGTGTTATCTGGTGATTTTTAATAAAAATAAAAATAACCAAGAAAGCACAATAAGTTAATTTGTAGTTGCTTGTAATATAAATCTTAGATATACTCTTTATATCAAGTCAAGAAGAGAACAAAACTTCTTGAGTACATTAACAAAAGTTCGAAAGGAACATTAATATGTCAAAATTTGAATACACTGAGGACATGGTTAGTTCAATGCACGATGTAGCTGCATCAGGTGTTACTGAAGAAATCATCGAAAATCTTATGGGTGAGTTCGACTTCCCAAGACGTTCTGTAACTGCTAAGTTAAGAAAACTAGGTTATGACGTCCCTAAAAAGCCAGGAGCTGCTCCTGTATTTTCAGCTGAAGAAACTGCTGAGTTATCTGAATATCTTCAAGCAAACTCAGGCACTATGACTGCTGAAGAAATTTCCGAAAGTTTTGCTGACGGAAAATTTACTGCAAGACAAATTAACGGTAAGGCTCTTTCATTAGAGATGACTTCACACGTTAAACCTGCAGAAAAGAAAGTTACACCGAGAACCTATTCTGAAGAAGAAGAAGGTACTATTCAATCAATGGTTGATGACGGTAAGTATCTTGAAGAAATCGCTGAATCAGTTGGAAGAACTGTCAACTCAGTGAGAGGTAAATTACTTTCTATGGGTCTTAAAGCTCCTCAAAGAGATAAAAAGACTACTAAAAGTGATCCTTATGAGGGTATCGAAGATATGCTCGATCAAACTGTTGAGCAATTGGCAGAAGCATTTGACAAAACTGTCAGAGGTGTAAAAACAGTGCTTACAAGAC
>Ga0209929_1000590_pt1 | contig 13403 bp, 19 predicted proteins | sample SalPon2_C_H2O_MG_2_FD_185731 | JGI IMG/M metagenome (GOLD analysis project Ga0209929, IMG submission 185731) | Salt pond water microbial communities from South San Francisco under conditions of wetland restoration - Salt Pond MetaG SF2_C_H2O_MG... ... | reverse complement strand
AAAGGACGTTATGAAATACAATCACACTATACAAAAAATACTTACTCAGCACCACGCTGACAAGTTTAAAAACAAAGTTAGTAAAGAGGAGCATTTTAGAAATTATGCCAAAGAGACTGACAAAAATAAAAAAATTGAGATGTTAAGACAAGCAGCTCAAGAAGGATGGATTTAAATATGGATATTGCACAAATCAACTTTCCAATTAATGACAATGACGGCGCTAAGTTAATGGCGCCGTTGTTAATTCAAAAAGAGCTATGCGCTGAGTTTGGCGGGTGTACAGCCTATGACGGTGCCGGCTCATGGGTCAGCGATGATGGCAAGTTATACGCTGAGCCAGTTAAGATAATACAAACAGCATTTAAAAATAATTCTAAAAATAGATTGTTTTTAAAAAACTTAGTTAAGAAATATGGCAAGATTTCAAAACAGGAAGCCGTTTATCTTGCTATTAATAACAAGGCTGATATAATTAATATTAAGTAACACTGATGAGCTGTTATTCAGCGAAACTGAGCGGCGCCTTACTTTGCCGCTTAGTCTGTTACAATAACGTAACTACAAACAAACAAACAAAGGATAATACACTATGCAAAAACACTATTTAAGAACTACAAAAAACCTTTATAGCTGCACTGACAGCGGCGTAACTGTTTATTACTCATACGTCACGCCGGTCGCAATTAAAGACCCATTTGGCGTGTTACATGTGAGCGCTAATATATGGAGCTCTACAACTGGTAAACATTTAACATGGATTGACGGCGGCAGCGCTGAAGCAAAAAAGCGTAGACTTGCACACGCTGACTTTAAAAAGTTAATGAATATTTACGGCGTAGAGCGTGAGTACTGGCTTAATTCAGGCTTTGTTAGACCTAAAACTGACACGGTGCCGGACATCATTAAGTTTGATGAGCAGTTACCGGACAGCCTGCAACTGTTAAAAATATAATAATAAACAAAGAGCGAAACATTGCGCCGTTGTAACGTCCGGCGCTTTGTCTCATGGTTAAGCCATGACTGATGAGCTCAGAAAGTTCAAATAATCAATTAACAATGAGCGGAGCAAAATGAATATAATTTATAAAATCATTTACAAATATCTACGTGCCAAAGTTGAGCTTGAGGAACAAAATTTCCGTAATGCTAGGGTATTGGAGCGTAACAGGTTAAACAACGGTTACAGCAAGGCGGGTCATTAATGCCTAATATCGTTGTATCTAACTTTATTAATGAGCGTTGGGTTGACCGGTTGTATCAGAATTTTAATAAGTCAGTATACTTGTTAAAACCTGATGGCAAGGTTGACCCATGCAAGGTAAAAAAGGTCAAGTCAAAATACTATCTAACCAGTACTGGTAAATGGTTTAATAGTGCAGGTCTCAGAATTGATGAGCCTGCGGGTCTTGATAAACGAGCGGAGCTAAGCAAGTTTAAGTCTGAGATTGAACAAGCTGAGACTGATGCAAAGTTCCAAAAACTAAAACAAACAATAAGAGGTAATTAATATGTATGTAAGTAAATATGATATGGTTGTAATAGGTCACAAATGGAATGATAAAAAAGACAAACTTGAAGGTGGGCACACATTGGTGCGTATGTTTAGTGATGAAGGTATAAATATTAAAAAATTTGTATCTTTAATGGATGAACTATCAGACGCACATGATGGATGTGAAATTGAAGTAAGTGTTGTTATGAAACAAAGAAATTACGATGAGTAACACTGATGAGCCTATTATGCGTGGTGAGTGAATACCACGTGGCGAAACTAGAGCCGGTATATCCGGCTTTAGTCTGTTACAATCTAACCAAAGGAGCTTAAACCATGATTGAACTAATACTAGGACTACCATTTGAAGGACATGTATTAATACTAGGTACAATAATAGCCGGTATAATACATGCAATTCGGACATCTAAAAAGGAGCGTAGCATTAACCCTTTTGAACAAACAACACAATTAACAGATAAACAAATTAAATCACTACAGGAGCAAAATGACAGATAAAGAACAAATACAACATTTGATTGATAATAATAATAAATTAGAGGCTGAGCTTATTGTCTTAAAAACCAAAGCAACAGGATGGTTTGAAGATATAGCTGAGCTTCGTAATACATTAACTATACGTAACACTGAGCTTAACCAATACAAAAATATTAAAATAGATTGGGAGCTTAAAAAGAAAATCATATTGTTTTTACAGAAAACACAATCTGTTGAAGCGTATGACGCAATGACACCAAACCAAATAGCACATAGAGCAGCGCAGTTTATAGAAAATATACTCACATCTAAACTAGCGCCAAAGTTTGCTATTTCTAATGAGTTACAAGTTACTACTAGGGAGCCTGACTAAGGTTCCCATAGTAGATATTATAAACATAACCCACTGATAATTATAGGAGTTAGACACATGGCACGCCTGATTGAGAGTATGCCTACTTATAAAGATGAAGTAGAGCACGAAAAAGAGATGAGGAACTTAGGTTCAAACAGAACTAATAAGCGTCTTCATTCTCACATTGAGAGAGAAGAGGAAAGTGTTACCAGTTATGGAAAAGTAATGGTAGCAAACACGATAAGACCTTTAGCAATGGCTATTGCTGAATGGACACAAGAACAATCTAAAAAGACAATAGGCAAACCTTCTATTGCCTTCTTAAAGATGTGTGAAGTTGAGCCTGAGATACTGGCACTAATTACTGGTAAACACATCATAAATACAATCACACAATACAAACCTTTAACAGCAACGTGCATAAGCTTAGGTGGTAAAGTTGAGACTGAGATTAGTCTTAAAAACTTTAAACATCTAAACCCTGATTTGTACCAAACAGTTAAACAAGACTTAGACAAGCGTAGTTTTAATTATACTTACAAGCGTAGAAAATTAAGAGAGAGTGCTAAACGTGACGAGGTAATGAAATGGGAAGAGTGGACAACACCTGTTAAATTACACGTAGGTCTTAGACTTGTAGAGCTTATGATTTATGCAACAGGTATGATTGAGATAGGTACTGAAACTGTTAAACATAAAAAAGCAAAGATAATTAAACAGACTGACAAAACTAGAGAGTGGATTAAAAGTAGAAACAGTTTTAATGAACTGTTAAATCCGGAATACTTACCTACAGTTATGCCGCCAAAACTATGGACGTCAGTTGTAGGTGGCGGTTATTGGACTAAAGAGCTTCCTGAACTTGAGCTTGTTAAACAAAAAAACAAGAAATACAAAAAGGAACTTGAAAACTTTGATATGCCTGAAGTGTATAACGCTGTTAATACAATGCAAGCAACACCATTTAAGATTAATAATTTTATCTTAAAAGTTATGCAAGAAGCGTGGGACAAAGGGTTAGCGGTTGGTGGTATGCCGCCTAGTACTAACTTTGATATTCCAAACAAACCGCATGACATTGAAACTAATGTTGACAGTAGAAGAGAATGGAAGAAGAGAGCTGTTATGGCTCACACTGAAAATGCTAGAATGTTTTCTAAACGTTTATTATATGCTAAAATTATACACCTTGCACAAAAGTTTAAAGATTATGCAACGTTGTATTTTCCAGTTCAATTAGACTTTAGAGGTAGAGCGTATGCAGTGCCGGCATTTTTAAACTATCAATCTATTGGTGGTGCCAAAGCTTTGTTGTATTTTTCACAAGGTAAAGCAATCACAAAAGAAAACAAAGGTGATTATTGGTTGGCTATACATGGTGCTAACCAATACGGTGAAGATAAAATATCGTTTGCTGACAGAGTAAAATGGACTAACGATAATGAGAGTTGGATTATTGATTGTGCTACAGACCCAATGTTACATAGACAATGGGAAAATGCATCTAATCCATTTCAATTCTTAGCATTTTGTGATGAGTGGAAAAGATTTAAAGAACAAGGATATGGTTTTATTTCTAGTATTCCTGTTAATGTAGACGGTTCTTGTAATGGTCTTCAAATCTATTCTTTAATGTTAAGAGACGAAAAAGCAGGCAAGCTTGTTAATTGTTTGCCTAGTGCAACACCGCAAGACATTTATCAATTAGTTGCAGATGCAGTTAATGATAAATTAAAACAGCATGCAGCTGAAAACAAGCCGTATGCTCAGTTGTGGTTAGACTACGGAGTTAAACGTTCAACTACTAAAAGAAGTATTATGACTATCTGTTATGGTTCAACTAGATATTCATGTACTGACTTTGTAATTGAAGACTTAACAAAACGTAAAGACAAGGGAGAGAACCATCCATTTCAAGATGAGATATTCAGACCGGCTAGTTATTTAGCAAGTGTCATATGGGACAGTATCGGTGATAATCTGAAATCTGCTAGGACTGGAATGGACTATCTACAAACAATCGCACGTACAGTTGCGAAACAACAACTACCAGTGCATTGGGTAACGCCGGTTGGCTTTCCAGTGTATCAGTCATATCCAGAGATGAAGTCTAAAAGAGTTAAGGCTATGTTGATGGGTGAAGTTATTAAGCCTCGTATAAATACTGAGACTGACTTAACTGACAAACTACGAATGGGTAACGGAGTAGCACCTAACGTAGTTCACTCGGTGGACAGTGCAGCTATGATGAGTACAGTTAATATTGCTTATAAAAATGGCATTACTAATTTCTGTAACGTACATGATAGTTTTGGCACAACAGCAGGTGATGTTGAAACACTTAATAAATCTATTAGAGAAGCATTTATTAAAATGTTTAGTGAGAATGATATTCTTGATAATTTTAGGAATGACGTTCTTAAACAACTGCCTGAAGAGCTACACGATAAATTACCTGAAGTTCCCGCCAAAGGTAATTTAGATATTCAACAACTGCGGGACAGTGAGTTCTTTTTTGCGTAGCATTAAAGTACCCATAGTAGAATGGAGAAACACATATGAAAAATAATTATGTTAAGATTGTAAGTCCTGAAGGCGTGTCTCAGTATGCATGGTTGACAAAACCTGATACTAAATTTGACAAAGACGGACATTACAAAGTAAATCTTGTAGTGCCTACTGACAAGGCTTCTTCATTGATTAAACAGATTGATGAAGAAATTAAAAAGAGCGTAGAGATTGCCAAAGAAAAAAACAAAGGCAAAGCTGTAAAGCAAGCAAACGCTCCGTACGAAGAACAACTTGATGATGAAGGTAAGCCAACTGGCAATACTGTTTTCAAGTTTAAAAGAAAAGCACAAATAATATCTGCTGATGGAAAAGTCATTCCATTTAAAGTAGCATTGTTTGATAGCTCCGGTAAACCTTTAATTGATGCTAACGTTTGGTCTGGAAGTGAGATGAAAGTTAGTGCTGAGTTAGTACATTGGTTCACTGCAATGGCAGGCGCAGGCGTAAGTCTGAGATTAAGAGCAGTACAAATAACTAAGCTAGTTGAAGGTGGTGCCGGCAATGCTGAAGGCTACGGCTTTGATAAAGTAGAAGGTGGCTATACAGCAACAGAAAGTGTGAACAATGTGGTACAAGAAGAAACCGCAGAAGCTGACTTCTAATCAAGTTGGTTTAAAATACGGCTTTAGGTCAGGCTTAGAAGAAGCAATTGCTTCTGAGCTTGATACTAAAAAAGTTAAGTATGAGTTTGAACAATCTAAACTTAACTATACAAAGCCGCAAAAAGTTCACACTTATACCCCTGACTTTTATCTAACTGGGTCTGACATTTACATTGAGACTAAAGGTTACTTTACTTCTCAAGACCGTCAGAAAATGCGTCTTATAAAAGAACAGCATCCTCAGTTAGATATTAGATTTATATTTTCTAATTCCAAAACAAGAATAAGTAAAAAATCAAAAACAACATATGGCATGTGGTGTGATAAGTATGGATTTAAATACGCAGACAAACATGTTCCAACGGAGTGGTTATGAGTAACATAAGAAAAGAAACAAAGTACATTGTTGTTCACTCAAGTAATACAAATCCAAAACAAAATTTAGATGTTAAAGATTTAGACAAGCAACATAGAAAAGAGGGTTTATTCTCATGTGCGTTCCATAAAATAATCAAAAGAGACGGTTCTATTCAGAATGGTCGTGATATTATGATAGCAGGCGCACACATTGAAACAGATGTTAACTTGTCTAATAAAAATTCTATTGGCATTTGTCTAATTGGTGGACAAAATGCTGATGGACAACCTGATTGTAATTTTACTTTCAAACAATACCAAAGTTTAGTTAAACTGGTAGATGTTTTAAAAGACAGTTATGGTCAGGTTGAAATTGTTGGTCACAGAGATGTGACTAGCTCCTCGTGTCCGCAATTTGATGTAAAAGAATTGTTGACATAATTTGTTTGTTTGTGCCTACTGGGTAGAAATATCCAGTAGGTTTTTATTAACCCAAATATTAAGGCAAAAAATTTTATGGAAAATACTGACAGTACGTTTTTATATCATTCAGCATGTGATGAGTGTGGCTCTTCAGATGCTAATTCGGTATATGATGATGGGCATACCTATTGTTTTTCATGTAACACACACAAACAAGGAGAAAAAGAAATGCAAACAAACGTAAAAGAAAAATGTAAAGATTTTATAACAGGTACTGTATCTGCTTTGTCTAAAAGAAACATTGACTTTGATACAGCACAAAAATTTAATTATCAAACTGGCGCATGGTTTGGAAGACCTTGTCAGATTGCAAACTACTATGATAAAGACAAACAATTAGTAGCACAAAAACTAAGATACCCTGATAAAACATTTCAGTGGTTAGGTGATGCAAAAAAAGCAACACTATTCGGACAGCATTTATGGAGAGAAGGTGGACGAATGTGTATTGTTACAGAAGGCGAGATAGACGCCTTATCAATTTCCAGAACTAATCAAAATAAATTTCCCGTAGTAAGTATTAAGACAGGTGCACAAGGCGCTAAAAAAGATATACAAAAAGAATTAGAGTGGCTTGAAAAATTTGAGAGTGTGGTACTTTGTTTTGACCAAGACGAGCACGGAGAAAAAGCTGCTATTGAATGTGCAAAATTATTTACACCAAACAAAGCTAAGATTTGTACAATGCCATTAAAAGATGCAAACGAAATGTTACTTGCAAACAAAGTAAGAGAGTTAACAGATTGTATATGGTCAAGTAAACCATACAGACCTGATGGTATTGTAGTTGGAAAAGAATTGTGGAATGAAATACAAAAAGAAGATGAGTATGTAACAGTTCCATATCCATTTGAATGTTTAAATGTTAAAACACATGGACTACGTAAAGGTGAGCTTGTTACTATCACTGCCGGAAGTGGTGTTGGTAAATCTAGTTTTTGTAGACACGTAGCATTAAACTTATTAAAAAATAATTACACCGTAGGTTACATTGCATTAGAAGAAAGTATTAAACGTAGTGCACTTGGTATCATGGGTGTTGAATTACAAAAACCATTACACTTAACAAGAGAGGGTATCAGTGAAGAAGACTTACTTAAGACGTTTAACAATACTGTGGGCAGTGGCAACTTTTATCTTTACAATCATTTTGGTTCAACAGTTGCAGATAACTTGCTCTCTAAAATAAGATACATGGCTAAAGCTTGTAATGTAGACTATGTAATACTAGACCATTTACATATGGCTTTGTCTGCATTAGGTGATGCTAATACAAATGATGAACGTAAACTTATAGATTATTTTGTATCAAAACTTAGAACGCTAGTAGAAGAAACTGGTATTGGTTTAATACTTGTTTCACATTTATCACGTACTAAAGATGGTAACAAAGGTTATGAAGATGGAGTACAAGTATCTATGAATAGTTTAAGAGGCAGTCAAAGTATTGCCCAGTTAAGTGACATGGTATTAGCCTTGTCCAGAGACTTGCAAGCTGAAGATAACATTGCACAAGTTAATGTTTTAAAAAATAGATTTAGTGGTGAGACTGGAAAAGCTTGTAGTTTAAGATATGATTTAGACACAGGTTGTTTAACTGAAGTACAATCGGAGACTGTTAATGACTTCTAAATTACCTGTTAGAAAAAGAAAAACAAAACAAGACACTGTGTCTTGGACATTTTACGTTTTGTCTGCTGTTAAAAAAGCTAAGACAAGTCCAACACCTGTAGTAATACACATTGCCAAAGAAAGTTCTGCATCACTAATACAAGATGCATTGATGGCTTTGGCTATGAATGGTGAAGATGCGGCTTGGAATGTGGATATAAAAGTTCACAAACATGTACATTAATTATGAAACTACCTAAAATAACTAAAAAAGTATTAGACGCTAAATTTGTTTTATGTCATTGGCTTGATATAAACTCTGATGCCTCGTGGATGTCATTAGAAAAAGCAAAAACAAGTACACCAACTATTTGTGTGAGCACTGGTTGGTTAATAAAACAAGATAAGAATGTACACATTTTATGTGGTGACATAAACTTTGAAGATGATGGTACACTAGGTGACGTTGGTAATGTAACTGTTATACCAACTATTAATGTTATTAAAAAGAAAGTATTAAAAATATGAGATACATATTTGATATAGAAACTGATGGGTTTCTTGACGTCTGTACTAAAATACATTGTTTAGTTTTAAAAGATGTAGACACTAATAAGTTTTTGTCTTTATCAGTTAATGAAGCATTAGATAAATTATCTACAGCAAAAGAAATTATAGGACACAACATTATAAAATTTGATTTACCTGTAATAAAAAAATTATATCCTACCTTTAAAACTGAGGCAAAAATTTTTGACACACTTGTAGCAACAAGATTGTTATTTCCAGATGTAAAAGAAAAAGATTTTCAACGTAAAGATTTTCCAAAAGATTGTATAGGAAGACATAGTTTAAAAGCATGGGGTAATAGAATAGGTAATTACAAAGCACAGTTTGATACAGACTGGCAAACTTTTACACCTGAGATGCTAGAGTATTGTAAACAAGATGTAGAAGTAACTTATAATCTTCACAAAATGATACATGAAGATATGAAATATTCTCAGCAAGCTATGGATTTAGAGCACTCTGTAGCACAATTAATTTATAATCAAGAAGTTAATGGTTTTAGTTTTAATACTGAAGAAGCTAGAAAACTTTATTCAGAATTAAATGGTAGACGAATGGAAATAGAATACAAGTTACAAGTAATGTTTCCACCTGAAAAAGAACACATACCTTTTATACCTAAAGTAAATAACAAAGCTAGAGGATATGTTAAGGGTGAAGTATTTTATAAAGAAAAAACCATTATCTTTAATCCATCTAGTAGACAACATATTGCAGATAGATTAATTAAAATACACGGATGGAAACCTAAAGTTTATACTGATGATGGTAAGCCTAAGTTAGATGAAACTATTTTAGAAAGTTTACCATACCCTGAAGCTAAAATATTATGTGAGCATTTTCTATTAGATAAAAGAATTGGTCAGTTAGCTACTGGCGCTCAAGCTTGGTTAAAGCATGAGAAGAATAATAAAATACATGGTACTTGCAATACTAATTCAACAGTAACTGCAAGAGCAACACACTCGTACCCAAACATGGCACAAATTCCAAGTGTGGGTGTGCAATATGGTAAAGAGTGTAGAGCATTATTCACGGTTCCAACTGGTAAAAAACTTGTAGGCATTGATGTCTCAGGTTTAGAGGTGAGAATGTTGGCTCACTACATGGCTAAGTATGATAACGGCAACTATGCTAAAGTTGTTTTAGATGGTGATATACACTCTGAAACAAAAACATTAGCAGGGTTAGATAGCAGAGACTTAGCCAAGCGTTTTTACTACTGTTTTCTTTACGGTGGTGGTGTTAAAAAAATTGCAGCAGTTACAAATAAAACTGTAGCAGAAGCATCTAAGATAAAGAAACGTTTCTTAAATAACTTACCTGCATTAAACAAACTAATTGAAAATGTACAGCAAGCAGCTGAACGTGGTTACTTAGTAGGTCTTGATAAGAGACGTGTTAAAGTACGTTCAAGCCACGCTGCATTAAACACGTTGCTTCAATCGTCCGGAGCCTTAGTGTGTAAGCAGTGGTTAGTAGAGTTTGATAAAGTGATTAAGAAAATACCTGAAGCACATCAAGTAGTGTGGGTACATGATGAAATACAAGTAGAGTGTCTTGAAAAAGATGCTGAGCAAGTTGGGCAATTAGCCGTAAAAGCAATAGAAGACACTGGTAAGTATTTTAATTTAAGACTTCCACTAACTGGTGAATACAAGATAGGAGATAACTGGAGTGAAACACACTAATAAAACGTGGACTAAAGAATACGATTTAAAAAATAGTTTTAAATATTGTTTAGAAAAAGGTAAATTAGGAGAAGATTTAACAAATAAACTTTTAAATAATGAATTAAAATTAGAAGTTAAAACAGATTTTATGTGTAAAGACACTGGAAATGTTTTTATTGAATATAAAAGCAGAGGAAAAGATAGCGGTATAAAAATTAGCACTGCTGATTATTGGGTATTTGTATTACCTTATAATAAAACTGATAATCCAAAATTAGATTTTATTCCTTTAGAAAAATTAAAACAATTAATAAAAACTCAAAAATATAAAACTGTTAGAGGCGGTGACGCTTTAACTTCTCAAGGTTATTTAATGCCTAAAGAAGATTTATCAAAACTTAACATATAGGAGAAACATGAAACTAAAAAGAGTACTTTTAATTGATGGTGATATTTTATTATATAAGATAGCACTTAATAATGAAGTAGAAACAAACTGGGGTGACGGTTTATGGACACTACACTGTGATGAAGCTTTATGTAAAGCTGACGTAGATTCAGTTATAGATGACTTAGGCGTTAGTTTACAAGCTGATGACTATGTTATTGCATTAACAGACAGTAGCAATTTCAGAAAAGATGTATTGCCTTCATACAAAAGCAATAGAAAAGACAAACGTAAACCAATTACATTAAAAGCTTTGAGAGAATATGTATTAGAAAAACATAACGGAGTTGTATGGAAGAACTTAGAAGCAGATGATGTTATGGGTATTATGGCTACCGAACCTACAGATGAAGAACGTATTGTTGTTAGTATAGACAAAGACCTACGAACTGTACCTTGTAAATTATCACAAGATGCTACGACTGTAGAACAAATACCACAACGAATGGCTGACTATTGGTTTATGATACAGACTTTGACAGGTGATAAAGTTGACGGGTATGACGGCATAGAAGGTGTCGGAATTAAGACTGCTGAGAAGCTGATTAAGAAATATACTAACGTTCCCCTTTTAGACCTATGGAAGATAGTCAAAAAAATTTACGTAGATAAAGGATATACAGAGGCTGAAGCTCTTCAACAAGCTAGAGTTGCACGTATACTAAGACATGGTGATTACAATAAGAAAACAGGAGAAGTAAAATTATGGACAATATAAAAAAACCGTTACACTATAATAAAGGTGGCATAGAACCTATAGATTATATCATACAAAACAACCTTACGTATTGTGAAGGCAACGTTGTAAAGTATATTTCTAGGTGGAGATACAAGGGACATGGCATTGAAGACTTAAAGAAAGCTAAACAATATATTGATTTTATTATAGAAAAAGAAGGACAACCAAGAGTAACGGAAACAAAAGAATGATAGATTACGAAAGAGATAATTTACTTACTGATTTTGGTAAGACAACATTAAAAGATAGGTATTTATTACCAGAAGAAACATCACCTCAAGAAGGTTTTATGAGAGCAGCAAAAGCTTTTTCTGATAATGATGAGATGGCACAGCGTATATATGATTATGCATCTAAACTTTGGTTCATGTATTCTACGCCTGTTTTGTCTAATGCCGGCAGTAAAAGAGGCATGCCTATTTCATGTTTCTTAAATTATGTAGGTGATAGTAGAGAAGGATTGACAGGACACTACACAGAGAACGCTTGGCTTGCTTCTGTTGGTGGTGGTATTGGTGGGTACTGGGGTGACGTACGAAGTGATGGTACACAAACTTCTGGTGGTTCACAGTCTTCTGGTTCAATACCTTTTTTACACGTAGTTGATAGTGAGATACTTGCGTTCTCTCAAGGTAAAACAAGACGTGGTAGTTATGCAGCATACATGGATATATCACATCCAGAGATAATAGAATTTTTAGAAATGAGAAAACCCAGTGGTGGTGACGTACATAGAAAATGTCTTAACTTACATCATGGTGTAAACATATCTGATGAGTTTATGCATTTAATAGATAACTGCATTAAAGAACCTACGTTTGATGACACTTGGAATTTAATTGACCCGCACACTAAAAAAATAGTACGGACTGTTTCAGCTAGAGATTTGTGGTTAAAAATATTAGAGACAAGAGTTGCCACTGGTGAGCCTTATGTTTCATTTATTGATACAGTAAATGATGCACTGCCTGAAACACAAAAGAAACTAGGATTAAAAGTTAATCATTCTAATTTATGCACAGAGATAACACTAGCTACTGATGAAAACAGAACAGCTGTTTGTTGTTTGTCTTCTGTTAACTTAGAAAAGTATGATGAGTGGAAGAACAACAGTTTATTTATACCTGACTTAGTTAGGTTCTTAGATAATGTGCTACAGTATTTTATTGACAAAGCACCTGATGAATTGTTTAGAGCTAAGTTTAGTGCAAACAGTGAAAGAAGTTTAGGTTTAGGTGCTATGGGTTTTCACGCATACTTACAATCAAGAGGTATAGCGTTTGAAGGTGCACTTGCTAAATCATTAAACATGAAAATATTTAAAAGTATTAAAGAGCAAGCTGTAGAAGAAAGTAAAAGACTAGCAGTAAAAAGAGGTGAAGCTCCAGACATGGAAGGAACCGGTATGCGTAATGCACACTTGTTAGCTATTGCACCTAATGCTTCTAGTTCTATTATTTGTGGTACAACATCACCATCAATAGAACCATACAGAGCTAATGCTTATGTGCAAAAAACAATGTCAGGTTCTTTTTTAGTTAAGAATAAATACTTAGAAAAATTATTAGATAAAAAAGGTATTAACAATGAAGAAACATGGACTTCTATTTTAGCAAACAGAGGTTCAGTATTACATTTAGATGCTCTTTCTGATAATGAAAAAGATATATTTAAAACAGCAATAGAAATAAATCAACAATGGATAGTTGAGCATGCAGCAGACAGACAAAAACATATTTGTCAAGGACAATCAGTCAATGTATTTGTACCTGCTGATGTAAACATTAAAGAATTACATGACATGCATATGTTGGCTTGGAAGAAAAAGTTAAAGACTTTGTATTATTGTCGTTCAGAAGCAATTAAACGTGCTGAGTTAGTATCAAAAAAAGTAGAAAGAACAATCATACCTGAAGCAGATTGTTTAGCTTGTGAGGGATAATGACAGACAGTAGTTTATTTGATGGGGTTAATTATAAACCATTAAAAAAGAAAAAGAGA
>Ga0209929_1000587_pt1 | contig 13414 bp, 10 predicted proteins | sample SalPon2_C_H2O_MG_2_FD_185731 | JGI IMG/M metagenome (GOLD analysis project Ga0209929, IMG submission 185731) | Salt pond water microbial communities from South San Francisco under conditions of wetland restoration - Salt Pond MetaG SF2_C_H2O_MG... ... | reverse complement strand
AAACATTTAGAAAAAAAATGTACGTCTTTGTTAAGTCTTACTGATTTTTTTAAAATTACATTTCTTCCAGGAAAGCTTTGAAAATATTCTACCTCAGCCCCATTCCACTCATAGATTGCTTGATCATCGTCTCCTGCTATGTAAACTCTCCAAACATTTTTTGCAATTTTAACAACCATGTCCCACTGCAACGGGGTTAAATCTTGAGCTTCATCTACCATCAAAACTTTTATAGGAAGTTGTCCCGCATCATCTATAAATTTCTTTACCATATCGGTGAAGTCTAGTCTGTCCGCTGTCCGTTGTCCGTTATCCATTTCCATTGTTTTAAACTCCTCGTATCCCGCAATAATCGACTTGAACTGTTGTAAACGTACCGCTTTTCTCGGTTGTTGTTTATATAACCAAACTGGATCTACTTTCATGTTTCTTGCTCTATCGTAAATTTGAAGCGACCAATTGTTATAAACTTTCACATCATCATATTCATTTTTAAAATTTACTTTTACCGTTCCGTATTGTGTATGAAACATTAACAAATCTGCTTTAGGATCTAACACCGGTATTTCAGCAAACTGCTGTCGAGCCAAACTATGTAAGGTTCTAAAATATTGAAATCTATCTTCATCATACTCTTTAAATTTTTTACGAATACGTCCAACACATTCATCTACCGCTTTATTAGTAAAAGATATGTAGCATATCTCCTCTGGAGATATTCCTTGTTTTAAAAAACGTTGAACTCTTCTTAAAAGATTCTCAGTTTTTCCAGTTCCGGGTGGCCCAAAAATTTTAATTGTCTTCCCACGCAGCTTTTTGTTTAACGAATTTAACATCTTTGTTTTTATGCTCTGTTTGTTTTGGTAATTTAACAACCCAATGACGTGTATCAATGTTTTGAAATTTTTTCTTTGGCACTGCTCCCCCTGCTTCTAAGAATTTAGTACAATCTTTTTCGGACCAATTGTACCCCATCTTTTTCATAAATTTTCTAAACGTTTCTAGTTTAAATCTCATCTCTACTTTATCTATCCAAATATTTCCTGAGTCTATTTGATCAAACTCAGTGGTATCCTCTACATCTTCTAAGAATTGCGATAACCTTGAATTAAATACATCATTCTGTTCTTCATGAGCATCAAATCCTTCCATGTCTTGTTTGTTAGAAACTAATTCTTCAAGCCAATCTCTATAAGGATCTGGATCTCTTTTTGATGCTTTAAGAGGTCTCCAAACAATATCATAATTTAATAATTGCTCTCCTAATAGTTGCTGTTGGTATAATTGTTTTGTAGATAATCTAACTGACTTTCCTTGTATGGGAAGAATCCAATAAGGTTCCGGATATGAATTTATTTTAACAAGTTTCCCAACTTCAGGTATAGCTTCATTAGCCCCAATACCATGCTTACGTCTCAAACATGTGCTTGAAGAACAATGCATTCTAGCTATGGATGTTTTACATTTATAAGCATACTCTTTATTTTCAACTCCTCTAAAAATATTTTCTAATTCTTTTGGATGTAATTCCTCAGAACATACTTTACCCATCATCTTACGTGTCCAATCTTGGTACATGACAGGATCTGGATTAATTTTTTTACCTAATACAGCTACATTAAACATAGCATCGTTACGGCCCTCACCTTTTTGCACTTTGTTTTTCATAAAGTTAACTACACAAGGTGGGTAATCTTTTGTTTCATCGTCTTGAAATACTTTTAATTTTTTAAAATTTTCTGGGGTAAGTTTATGTTGTTTTACAAATTCAAATAAATCTTCTAATTTAATCGAGTTACCATCATCATCCATTGCAACTCTAGTTGTCATGTGCGCTTTTTGGTAAGGAAGGTTTACATAACTTCCTTTATGTTTGTCGTCCCACTTTTCCGGGGTAAGATCTACTTTGTCTTGGGCAGGATAAATATCTGTTGTAGTATCATTAACACCTAAATCAGAAGCAAGCTCAATTAATTTTTTACGCATGTCGGAAGCTTCGACAACACCGTCAATGAATAATATTAAATGGAGTCCGTTGGATTTTGATCTGAATGGGACGAGTGGGTATTTCCTTTTCCGTATAACCGATATAACGTCCTTATGCTGTATATTATAACGATCAACATCGATGACCCCCCAACTGCATGTATTATCATCTCGAATGGGAACTGATCCATAGTAAGCTTCTCCTTTTAAATGTTGTAACCAATGATCCTTAGTCATTGGTTTGGGTTCAACCCAATGCCTAAATTCTTGCTTCCCGTCCCGGCTACGCGTTTGGCCTAACGGTTTAGAAGCTCCAAAATATGTGAGTGAACCCTGGAAGAGTTCTATAAACTCCCCCAGGGTCTTGTCAAGTACGTCCATACTAGAATGGTGATTTTTCCGTGGACTCTTCTTTATCGTGATTAACTTTTACAGCTCCTTGCTTACAACTTTTGTAAAAATTATAAGCAGACTCTAAGACATCGCTCGATTGAATTGTACCCTCATGTTCAATCTCCCAACCATACCAAGAACCTAAATTATTCTTTTCTAGTACAGTTTTAAGAATGTACGTTTGAGTAAATGGTGCAGGTTTGAAATAACCTGATCCATCTTTTTTCTTCTCTCTCACTGACATCATCATTGAATTCCACTTTTTAGACTTTTTTCTTTGAGTAGATTTCATAGTCATCATAGCAGTGCTAGATACGTCTTTGTCTTCCACAATTAAGACGTAATGTGAAGCAGTCTCTTCAACGTAATTTCCGTTTTCGAGTCTATCTTTATTCTTATCGTCTCTGTTAGTTTTCGACATTATATCACTGTCTGCAGGATAGATATTTACAGGTGCTGAACTTCCATCCATACCTCTGTCTCTCCACTCAATATACTCAAGCTTATAAAAACATGGAACTACTGAAATTCCTTTTTGACCATCATATAATTGATTAGTTACAGTGTTAAAAATCATACCAGGTCTTGCGTCTGGTATGAATTGTGAATCTCCTTGCGTTACTTGTGGAGATAGTTGACCAAGTATTTTTAAAAATGGTAAAGCCAAACTTTTTGAGTCTACATTTTCAAAACCTTCGTCTGCAAATTGTTCCAAATTTATATTTGCAACAGCGCCACCAACTTCTTTGACAGCGACTTCTTTTTTGTCATTTATTTTCATAGTTACTCCGTTATTATTTGTTCGTTATTTTTGTCTTATTAGCAATATACACTCCAAACATATCAAATGGAACCTGTTTTCCTTCTTCCACTTGTTCTTTAACAAATGCCTTCAGGGTCATAGGTTCAACCTTTTGTTTTTGAGTATATGCAAATCCAAGATCATCACAAATTTTGATTAACTCAGAAACTTGATTGTCTTGTCCTTTGTCTATATTTGCCGTTAAGATATTTTTGATCATGTCTCCATGACCATTATCTCTAAGCCAATTAAAAGCCTCATCATTTCTAGACTCAGGAATTTTAGCAGCATAAAAAGGTTTTACTTCAACCTTTGTACCGTCTTGAAGTTCAAGCTTTTGAACCCCTGCCTCCTGCATCATATCAGGAATTGTTCTTTCCTCATACTCTTTGGCCTTTTTTTTCAGCTCAGAAATTTCTTCTTCTTTGTCTTCAATTTGTTTATGAAGACCTTTTAGTTCATTACATTTATCAGAGATAGATTTGACTTCGTCTTTACCTAACTCGATATTTGAGAACTTTTCTATATTTAAGTTTTCCATATTTTCCTCCTTGAGCCTTAATAATTATTTTCTTGATTAATGCAAGAAAAAAATTAATATAATTTTGATGGAATGGAAATACCCGTATAAGACTAAACCTTTTGAACACCAAAGAACTGCTTTAAATAAATCAGCTGAAGCAAATTCATATGCTTATTTTATGGAAATGGGTACTGGTAAAACTAAAACAGCTATTGATAATATTGGGTATTTATATTTAAGAAAAGAAATTGATACAGTATTAATTATTGCTCCTAAATCTGTATACACTATATGGAGTAAAGAAATACAAGCGCACCTACCAGATGTAGTAGATAGGGATATATTTCAATGGAAATTAGATAAACCTAAAAGCTGGAATTTTTTTTTGAAAAGTAAAAAACTTAAAATATTTTTAATGAATGTTGAGGCCCTAAGTGGTAAAAACGGGTACAAAGAAGCAGAGTATTTTCTTAAAAAGTTTCCTAAAAACTTTGCTGTTATTGATGAGTCTACTACAATTAAAAATCCAAAGGCTAAGAGAACTAAATACATTTTATCCCTTAGTAAACATATTAAATTTAGAAGAATTTTAACTGGATCTCCAGTTACTAAATCCCCACTCGATTTATATTCTCAGTGTTATTTTTTAGATCCTAAACTATTAGGTTTTGAGAGTTTTTATTCTTTTAGAAATAGATATGCTGAAATGCATCAAATACAAATGGGGGCCAACCGTTTTATTAGCATACCTAAATACTACAAAAACATTGAGGAATTAGAACATAAATTAGATAAGTTTTCTTTTAGAGTTCGTAAAGATGAATGTTTAGATTTGAAACCAAAAGTAAGACAGAAAAGGCATGTCACTATGTCTAGTGAACAAGGTATCTTATATGAAAAACTTAGAAGACGTGCTTTAGCAATTATTGGAGACTCTACTATATCTTTTAGCAATAAGTTAACCGAAATGATAAAACTACATCAATTAACTAACGGTTTTTGTAAGGATGATGATGGAAAAATGATGGAGTTTGGTAAACAAAAAATTAATGCTCTTGAAGAAATCATAGAAGAAACAGATGATAAAATTATTATATGGGCTAATTACATCTATAACATTGAACAGATAAAACAATTTCTTACTACCAAATATGGTAAAGAATCTTTCGTTGAAATATATGGGGCCACCAAAGTTAAAGATAGACAGAAAGCTATCGAGTTATTTCAAAACGATCCTAAGGTAAGATTTTTTGTAAGCAATCCAACGACAGGGGGTTATGGTTTAACATTAACTGCTGCTAATACAGTTGTTTACTTTTCTAACAACTATAATTTAGAAGTCAGGAAACAATCTGAGGATAGAGCGCATAGATCAGGACAAACAGGAACTGTTGTGATTATTGATATTATAACTCAAAATACTATAGATGAAAAAATTATGAAAGCTTTGACTATAAAAGGGCAGATAGCTGCAAAAACTTTAGGGGAAGAAGAACTTAAAGATTGGTTATTGTAATTTATTAAACTGCTCTACTCTATCTAAAAACTTATCACCGTATTCAATCAATTCAGATTCATTCATCTTAAATTCTTGATATTGAAGACCTCTTGTACAAATTGATATTACACCTTGTTCTATAGGGCCATAATTCTTTTTATGTCCTAAATAATAAGCACCTAATTGAAGTTTATAATCGTCTACCCATTCTTCTCTTTTAGGTTTATTTGCCTGTTTAAAATCCACTATCGAAGATTTTCCATACGCTAATGCTACAAGATCCGTTGTCCCTGCAAACTTATTCTCGTACTCTAGTGAAACTTCATTGCCCCAAACTTCTTCTATCTTTAAATTTTCTAATATTATTTTAGCCATCATTCTAGGTTGTTTACCTGTTTCTTCGTTAGCGTTGTAGTACCCTTGTCCGTTGTACGCGTACTCCAATACTTGATGCATTTCTGTACCAATTGTAGACGCTTGGTTCATTATCCGATCTGCCTCCGCATTGCCTACTTTTCTTCTCCAGTTTTCTAAAAAGCGTTTGTCTTTAGTTGCTGATAAAATAGTAGTAACACTGGGAACTTTAGCTTCACCCACTAAATATTTTCTACCTGTTGTGTCTGAAAAACGGTTGTAATGTTTGTAAGGATATTTTCTAACTTGCTTTATCAATCTTAACCTCTGATTCTGTTTCAACCCAAACTTTTGCTCCACAAGATAAAGGTTTATCTGGACTATAAATTATTTTTGCAGGGCCTAGAATTTCAACTTCATGAGCATAAGTGTTAGACTTAGAAGTCTTAACAGTTATTACAGGCTCATTCAGATTGTTTTTTTTGTTCGACCGGATTTTGTGTTGATTGATATGTATTCTGGTTTTCATTTTTATTTTTTTGAAATGTTACATCTACTTTTTTTGTTGTTTTTGATTCATCAGCTTCATACGCTTCAATGATTGACTCATGTAAAGGTGTAATTGGTTTTCCTTCTTTTTGCTGAAGTTTAATATAATCGTATAATTCTTTTACGGTGGCCATTAATAATCTTTTCCTTTCTTAAATACTTTTGTCTTATAAAATTTTACTTTAGGTTTGTCTAGTGTTTTTATGTTAGTCGAGTCTATTATTTCTTGCATATTATTGTATAAATTTCCTACTTTGTTAAAAGCCTCTTCAGGAGAAATATTTGAAAATTCAGGAATGTTTAATTGTCTTATACCAGTAAATGTTTTACCAACTATATCTGTTGATTGTAACTTTCTAATAATATCTGAAGCATTTGCATTTTCTCCAGTAACCTCATAAAAGTTTTCACTAGGGAGCCTAAATTCTGCATTTCTTAAATTGTTAGCCAAGTTTAATCCTATATCTCTACCAAAGTCTTGTCTTGGTGCAATACTGCTTCCTTGTCCTTCTCCTGGAATTGTAACACCAATAATCATTGAATCGTATTTATCTCTATTAGTATTGTACTCCTCTACAATTTTATTAATTTGTGTTGTAGTAGGCTTACCCGCTACTTCGGCAAATAATCTATTCTGATTTCCCGTTATTCTAATACCGCCAGTTTTCATCATCCAATCATACATCGGGCCAAAACTTTCTCCATCATAACCCTCTTGAACCATAAAACCTACTCTTCTATGTTCAGTATCTCTAACGTTTCCTCCTCTTAAACTAAAGTTTAACATTTTACCGTCCGGCATGATAAATCCTGCTTTTCTTATATCTTCTGTAACAGGATACTTTTTTAATGTTTTTTCAATTAATTCTAAATCTTTTTTACTTTGTGGAAGATATAAAGATGTTCCAGATGTATCTAAATTTTTAATTTTAAAAGTAAAACCATCTAGCTCTGCTATACGCGAAATGCTGTTGCCCACGTTTAAAGCTTCTTTCATTTTTAAATCAGAACCAAAATCAATGTCAAAACCAACATTAGCACCCTCTGAATCTTTTGTTACTGTTTCAGCAACAAACACAGCATCTTGATCAAATTCTTTTGCTCTTTGTTTTATAACTTCTCCAAATTTATCTATGTTAAAATCAGGTTTTACATTTGCTTCAATGTCTAAACTTCTTTCCACATCTTTACCGTATGCTCCTACAGTATCTCCTATTTTATAATTAACTACTTGATCGTTTTCATTAAAAAAATCTTTAATTGGTTTTGCTAATGCTCCTTGTTCTAATAAGCTTGGTACAGTATCCTTTTGTGCGGACACTCCAGCAGTTACATCTTTAATTATTTTTCCACCCTCTTGAGAATTTACTCCCACAAGACCTTTATTTTCTTTTTGCTCAAATATTTGTGGTTTATTTATTTCTTCAGATAGATCTGGAAACGTTTCTTTTGTTTCTAAATCTACTTCTGGCTGAACAGGAGGATCCTGTTTTATTTGTGGTTCGTCAGGAAATATTTCTATAACAGGTTTAACTGGTTCAGGTGCTCTTGTTGGTGGTTTTAAAATTATCTCTAAATCTTTTCTTTCTTTTTCTATTTGATCAGCATCTGGTCCAAACACTTGACCGTCTCCTGTTAATTTAGGAACTGATTTAGATGTTAAATCTTTTACTTCTGAAGCGATAGCTTGGTTAGGCAGCAATAGTGCCCGTAACATTTTTAATTCTGAACTATCCATATCTTCCGGACTGTTCTTTAACGATTTTATTACTGGTTGTAAATCTTTTTGTGCTTTATATCCTACGGCTCCACCAACTCCAATTGTAGCTAGTGCTTGTAATAATGCAGGAAGGCCAAGGACAGGAGCCGGCATTTCATATCCTCGTTAATAGTTCAAAAATAATAAAACCCATACCAGCTAGTAAGCCACTAGCACAGCCTATTAATATTTTTTCTATTCTTCCAATGGAACCTTCTATTTTTTCCATTCTATCGTGTGTTTGTTTTTGCATTATTCTACATAATTTTTCGTGAGACTCAATTTTTTCTAGAGCTGATTTAGTCATTATGCGATTCCTCTTTTCGATATAGCTGTTCCTAAAGCATCGTCAGGGAACATTGCTTCATAGTTTTGTCTTGACTGCACTCCCGCTATTCCTTGAGGTTGAGCCATTGGTGGCATTGCTCCTGGAGCAGCTGTACTTGCCGTTAAGTTTAAGGGTAGTTTACTACCTTCTAATTCTGCTAATTCTACTGGATCATCTCCTTCTTGCGCATCAATTACTGCTTCAGATACTTTTGTGTTATTGACTGCATCAATAATTAATGGACTGTATTCATCATCCTCAAAGAATTTTTCATCAAACATGTAGTAACCAAATAGTCTAGATATAGTTTGTTTAGCTGTGTCTGAAGTTGTTTTCACATTTTTTAGACTCAAAAGTTGTTCTAATTTTTTAGGGTCTGTCATAATTTCTGCTAATTGTTTATCAATGTCTGATCTAAATATTTTTTTCAAAGCTGTAAATGTTCTACCTGCTACTGTAAATTGTCCAAGTCTAGCTCTAATAATATCGTTTAAAGCGGTTTCTGCTTTACTAATAGTTTTTTGAGCTGACTTTCTAGTAGTTATTTCTAAAGCATCTCTAAATAAATTTAAATCTTTTACGTATTGTGGATTGTCGGCAAAAGTTCTTTCTAAAATCTGTTTATTATTTTTCATGTAATCTGCAAATTTATCAAATACAAATTGACCTCTGTTGTTAGTTGCTTTGAACATCAAATCGTCCTTAGCAACTGTTTGAAAAGCTTTTAATAAATTATCATCCTGTCTGATAATCGTCATAACTTTATTTAAAGTTGTAGGTGATTTATTATTGTATAGGTAACTAAAAATTTTATCCGGATCCATATTTTCTAATTTACCTTTTGTAGTAGCTCCTAATTGTTTCATAATTTTATCTCTCTTAAGAGATGTTTCATTAACTTTTTTAGCTAAGTTACCAACTTTAGTAATCTCCTTATAACCTTTTTTACCAAAGAATGTTTCAAGAGCGTATTTGTAATCATTTAAAAATTTTTGATGTTTAACTAAATTTATCTTTCCAGTGTCTGCAGGATCTACAAATGTTTTATAAGACTTTAATATAGAATCTTTGTAAGTTTGGATAAATTCTGGTTTTCTTTTTAATAAATCATAAATCTGATCTATTCTCATTTCTTGACCAGCACCTTTTTTAAAGGTTTGAGCAAACACATCTTCGTCCGCTATTTTTAAAACACCATCTTTAGATTGTAATAATTTTCCGATGGTTCCTCTATATAGTTTTTTATTAGTAGCGTATTCTTGATCTAGTGTTTTAAACTGTTTATACCAAACATCGTCTTGACCTAAGCTCTTTTTAAACTGATCTTTTATAGATCCTATCAACTTTGATACAGCACCCTCTACAGGCTCTCCTTCAACAGGCAGAACTCCCTTTTTAATACTTCTATCAAATTTTCTTAAATCACTTAAAGTATTTTTTAACGTATTAACTGATACTGTTTTACCTTTAGGTGCATTAAAAAAAGTTTTTATGTCTGGGTATTTTTTAAATAAAGTTTCTTTTTGTCTTTTGTTTAAACTCTTTACCGCTTCTCTTATTATATCAGTACCTACTTTTCTTCCTTTACCTGCTGCAAAAAGAGTCGTGTATTTATCATCATAAAGTTTATCAAAATCTTGATACAAAGTATCAATTACTCCTCTGATAGATTGTCCCGCTTCTTTTTGAGATCCTCCCGGAAGTTTTATAACTGCTTCAGTTAAATCTGTTTCTGCTGCTTCTAAAGCTTTAGTTAATATTTTTTGTCTAGGTTCTAATCTTTGGAGGATTACATTTTGTATTTTTTTACCTAACTCGTCTGATAAAATATTATCCTTACCTGATATACCTTTGTAATTATAAGGATCACTTGCTAAAAGAAAAAAGGTATCCAATGCTTCAGCTTGTTCTTTGTTAAAACTATCAAAAATTCCTTTTACACCATATTTAGGATTTGTTTCATAAGCATTTTGTAATGCTAAAAGTTCAGCGTCATCCCCTGCTTGACCTAATGTAAATTTTAATTTTTTCTTAGTACCTAAAGTTACTAATCTGTCATTTATTTTTGTAATTAATTCTTGAGCTTGTTCCGCATTTTTAATTGTCCCACCAAAATCAGAAGCATTTATTTTACCCATATTTCTAAATTGTTTAATCATTCGATAAAGTTTAGGTACAGTAAAACCAGCTGTTGTTAACGCTCCGTTTAAAACAGCCATGTCTTTACCTTCATTTTTAAGGTAATCAGTAAAACCTTTTTCTGTTTGGTTGATACCATAAAGTTGATGACCTAGAGCAAGTCTAGCTGTTTCTAATGCAGCACTCGTAGCTGCCGAGGTAATCACCCCACCAGTAGGCCCTGTAGCACCAGTTGCAAATATTGTAGCAACGATTTCTGGAACTATTACTGCTGCAGTTGATCCAAACTTTGCCATATCCCCAGCATCTATGCCTGGTTTATTTAATAATTCATAGTCTCCTGTTTTAGGGTTTAAAAATTCTAACTCTTCTGTTTCAGGGCCATATCTTAGTGGAATTTCTTGGCCAAAATAATCTGATAAAACTTTTTTAGAAGCTAAAACTTCGTTAGCATCATTTCTTGCTAAGCTTTGTGCAAAGCCTACTTCCGCTAATCCTACATCTGTATCAGGATTAACTCCTCTCATTTCCGCTATTTCTTTCACTGAGTATTCCACATCCGGTATATTTAAACCAATTATATTAAAATCTCTTCTAACGGCTTCACTTAAATCTTCTTCTTTAGGTGCAAAGGTATTTACAAAATCTTTAAATCTTACTTTACCTGTGTTTTGTAACTCACCGTAAGCTTTGTTTATAATTTCCGTATCGTTTAAATCTTTATCTTTAATTGTTTCCCTAAAAGAATCTATATTAGAATATTTACCATCTGGATTAAAAGCTTTGTAAAAAGAAAAATAATCTACATCTGCTTTTTGAGATATAACACCATATATTTTTTCTGTAATCAATTCATTACTTATAGGTGCTCCTAATTTTTCTTCTTGCGCAGCTAATTCCTCTGCATACTGCTGTCTGTATTCGTCAACATTTGCTACTGATAAAAGTGCCATTAGTTTGCTCCAAATAAATTTTTAGGGTCTATCTTATTTTTATCTTGTTCAGTAAATTGTACACCTGAGAAATAATTATATTGATCACCAACCTTGTTATATCCTTTTGGTATTTCATCTCTTGTTACATTAAATATAGTTTCATAATCTGTTAGTGCTCTACCTGTTATCTCTAATCCTATTCTTCTTAAACCTGCTAAGAAAGTTTGTTTGTTAGAACTTTCTCCAATTGATTGTAAAGCTAATTCAATATCAGGTACACTAAATCTTCCACCAGGCTCTCTAGCTTTAGCAATTGCGTAAGCTAAATTAATAATAGATGTTTTTGCTGCCTGTGTTTCAGGTGCATTTAAGTAGGCAGTTATTTTAGCATTAAAGTTAGGACTATCTTCATTTGTTAATTGACCTATTGCATCTTCAGTATCTTGATACTGTTGAGTAAATAGTTTGCCTTCTTTTTGTTTGTTTCTGCTTACAAAAGAATCAATAAATCCTGTCATGCCTGTTATAGCTAATACTGTATCTGCTGCATTACCAGTGAAAGCGCCTTGTTTAGCTACATCTTTTTCAATTCTAGTAATAATTTCCCCAACATCTCTAGCCGCTAACATAGCATTTTCTGCATCTGTTTTTTGTTTTTTCATTCTATCGATGTCTTTCATTTTCATCATCATTTCTAAATTACCTTCAACAGGAACAAACCCTTCTGGGTTTTCTAAAATTTGTGATTTTGTTACAAATTGAGAAGTATCGCTTTGTACTCCGTCTATTATAGGGTAAGCTTTAACCAAAGAATCTTCTTTTCCTACTGGTAAATATCTTAACTCTCCACTAGAATTTTTAGCAGTTAAAATATCTCCTTGTGGAGCATAGGCTACGCTTTGTGTTTCTGTATCAAAAACTTTCGTAGGTTTACCTGCCTTTTCAGCATCAGGCACTGGAACATATCTAAATTGATTCGGTTGTTTTGATGAGTATGTTGTTTGAATAGTTTCTTCGTCTGCAAAAATTACTTTACCTGTATCTTGATCTAATACTTTTTTAGAAGATGTAAATTTTTTATCTTTTCTATTTTCTTCTCTTGCTTGTTCTTCAAGCTCTATTTGTTTAATGGCTAATTGTGTTTGTGGTAATTTCTCCATACCCTTACCAATACTTCTGAATACAGAACCTAGCTGACTTTCTCCAGGCATTCTTCTTGCTTGTAATAACGCTGACGTAATAGGAGTTAGAAGTAGATTTCTTTTTTCTACCTTAGAAAATCCCCCTACGTTAAATTTTTTAACAGGTAATTTTTTTTCAGTTTTTTTTAAGTACGCCTCTCTAAATAAAGGTCTTAATAAAACTTTATTCATTTACGCCTGCCTTGTTCCTGAGAATGCTTGGAAAGCTCCTAAACCTGTACCTATTGATTGTGCTAACGGAGCCGCCCCTGGCGCAGTTCCCATTGTAATTGAAGATTGAGTAGTAGGCCCAGCTGCGTACATATTTTTTAAGAACTCTGCTCTTTGATATGGTTCGTATTGTTGTTGTAATGTAGATTGTCTTTGTGCATCAAGTGCTGCTTGAGCTAATTGTCTTTCTAATCCTCCTGCAGCCATCATTTGTTGTATGTCTCCCTGAGCCATTTGTTGTTGTTGTGCACCTAGCGCACCTAACAATTGTCCACCTTGTAAACCAACTCTTTGTTGGTTCTGTGCTGCTTGTAATGCTGTATTGAATCCTTGAGCTTGTGCTCTACCCATTTCGGATAAAGTTCTGCCTTGTAATTCTGCTTGTTGCACACCTTCTCTTCCACCACCAAAAGCTCCAGCACCTATTGCTTTAGCTCCCAATTGTTGTTGCATCATTTGTCCTTGTCTTGCAATTTCATCTGTAACATATTGTTGATAAGGATTTAAATATTGAGATATTTGTTGAGCACCTACAGGAGCCATTGCTCCTTGTATTCCAGTTATACCTTGACCAACTGTACCGCTTCCAACACCTGTTTGCCCGGCTGCTTGAATTCCTTGTTTTTCTAAAGCACCTAATCCTGCTACTTGATAGTCTGGGAGATTAACTGGTTTTTGCGCTACCTGTCGCGCAATGTCCATCAATTCTATTTTTCTTTCTTCTATGCCTGGTGCT
>Ga0209929_1000581_pt1 | contig 13479 bp, 20 predicted proteins | sample SalPon2_C_H2O_MG_2_FD_185731 | JGI IMG/M metagenome (GOLD analysis project Ga0209929, IMG submission 185731) | Salt pond water microbial communities from South San Francisco under conditions of wetland restoration - Salt Pond MetaG SF2_C_H2O_MG... ... | reverse complement strand
TTACCATGAACTTTGAGAATAGTGTGAAGAATGCACAGAAAGTTATTCGCATATGTCAAACGATCGTTGCCCCCACTCAATCTCAACAGGCGAGTGGTCGTGCCCCAATTCCCCCACCTCCACCTCCCAAAAAGCCCATACTTAACAATAAACGTGCTAAACTCATAGCCGAGCTGAAAGCCAACTTAAAAAAGAGAGGATTATCTAAATAAATCGGATGTTATCTTATATCCTCAGCTTTTTCCCAAAGACTGGTCCTTACTTTGTGAAAAAGTCTAGACTCAACGAATTGAAGAAATTGTCTGATAATTGGGTTACGAATGATACGAATGTTAGAAAAGCTGTCTCTATTATGAAGGACTTTACACGAGCACTCGATGAAATGAATATCGAAGACAATAAAGAAGTGTGGACACCCATGGGGCGTCGTTCAGCGGATGATATCGTCAAGTCCTATATCGGTGAAGATACGGCGAGTAAACTCATGAACATATCGAAAGAATGTGTCATGTATGAAACTGCTGAGGAACTTCAACTCGACGATGTAAAGAAGATTCTCGTAGAGTGGGACGGTGATAATATCGATGAAGCGTACTCCGTGTTGAAACACTACGCCAAAGCCGTGCGAGAATACGATCGAGATCTAATCTTCTTCTGGACTGTTGAGGAATTCGTAGAGCACTATCTCGGTGAGGAACTTTACGAACGCCTTGGAACTATGATCCGTTTCTTCGAAAAACTAGAGAATCTTAAACGAAACTTAAACCGAACTTTTTAGATATAATTTTCTTTGCACCTTCAAAGGTTGGATGACCCCAGAGGTACCAACGGGACCAAAACCCAGCCCCGTCGATACCACTCTTCTTCCAATCCTCTTTATCACTTGATGTCACATCGAGCATCATTTTATGGATTCGCTCTGGGTCTCTCTCAGCTATTGTGCGCTTTGGTACTCGACCACCGTGTCTGAGTACATACGAACGCATACGTGAAGGATTCTTGTGTTTGGTGTAGTCTGAATATCCACTTGCACCAAAGTCAACAGTCCTGCCGTCTTCTAAAATTGCCCTGAATTTCTTTTTACGATCAGGGCTCTTCACAATCTTGACGCGCATACTTATATTTTACGAGTATTTAATTTTTGCACGCCATGCAACCGTACTTCTCCTTCTTGGGGAAGAGGAAGAAGTGCTCCTCACCACGCTTCACACGGTAGAGATGATCATACATGTGAAGGAGAGTGATGGCGAGGGCAATGGTAACCATGACGACACCATTCATCTTACGAGCAGTCCACGCATACGCAATGAGGATGGCGGTGAGAACAATCTGAACGACGGTCACCTTGGGCATGACGAAACGCTTCTCGATAGTCTTGACCTCTTCGGTGGGCTCGGGGGCGTACTTTTCCATTCGCTTGCCGTAAACTGGCATTTTTATTATCTACTGAGAAAATAATGTGGTCGTTTCTGTTGGTACCGATGGTCTTGGTACTTCACGACTATCTGAAGGCACCCTTGGATCGCCTGTATTTTGCAAACCCGAAACGTCCCCTGATTGGTATGAGGAACACACTGATTGACCTTATCAACTGGTCATCACAGTACCGAGTGAATGACCACCCAGGTCTCTGGCTGATAAAAGCACACTTTGAAAAGATTCGTCGGGAATTCAACGAAGTTTCAAAGACGGCCAAGAAACACCTCTTCCACGAAGCCGATCCATGGTTTGATAAAAATGATGCGTATTATTTTTACAAGGCTGAGGATTTCCCACTCCTTAAGAGTTTAATTGGTCAAATACCATCTATTCACGAAGAGACTGCGTTATTTGCTGTGATGGATGAGCCAATGGTCATTCCACCACATCGTGCCGAAACAAATTTATTGCTCAGATATCATATCACTATAGAAGGTGGGGGAGATTGTACCTTATATACTGAGAGAGGATCACACGAACATCGTGAAGGGGAAGACTTTCTATTTGATCATGCGAGATACCATGAAGTTATGAAAACTGGTGTGGGGCGTAGAGTTGTTTTGATTTTAGATGTTCATAGGTGTTTCTGACACACCGCCTCGTACATATCACTCCCACCGATGAGTTCAAGTTCTGTGTTTTCCACGGTACGCTTGGTGAATGGACCCATGTTCCCGTTACCACAACGCATACACAGAGCCGATAGCTTTGTAACTTCCGTGGCCATTGGAATACAGTCTAAGAGTTCTCCCCATTTTCTTTGAAACGCATCACCATCTAGACCCGCCAAAATGACATCCTTTCCCATGTCTAGACAAGATTCTACAAACTTTTTGAGGTTTGGAAAAAATTGCGCCTCGTCGATGGCGATAATTTCAGCATCTTCGAACGCACTCTTGTCCATGAGATCATAAAGATCGTACACCTTGAAACATTTAAATTTTACATTATCATGTGTTTTCAAAACTTCTTCTGGAGATCGTGTATCTTTTGCGGAATTCACGACGAGAATTTGTTTGTCGATAACTTTCAGACGCTTCAACCTCCGAATAAGTTCAGATGTTTTACCCGAAAACATATTTCCCATGATAATTGAGAGACCCATCCTATCCTGTATTAAAATATCTCTTATTTTTTATATGGGTGATTCACACAGGGCCGTCTTTAATGGTTACAAAGGGTACTACAACCCAAACACAGGTCGTGTGAAATTGGGAAATCGTTTGTTTCCAGACATAAAGACGGCTGTAAAATATCTCGGCAAAAGGTAAGATGCCTCTGAGCGATGCTCAGATTACCAAGAAGGTTGGGGAACTGCGTAAATCTGAAGGTAAGATTTACGCACCCCTCAAATACTTCAGGGGGCTCACCACCCTCAAAGATGTGGAGACTCGCTACAAGAAGATGCTCAAACGAGACTACAAAGACTTCAAGACGGACAAGGGACAGAAAACAAAGACTTCTTCCTACACGCAAAAGTTTAGAAAGATGTACCCAGGGGTCAAATCTCTCCCTGAAATTGCTAAGGCTACTGGCGTGCCTTTGAAGACCCTCAAGACGGTCTACAATAGGGGACTCGCTGCGTGGAGAACTGGGCATCGTCCAGGAGCTTCTCCACAAGCGTGGGGGTATGCGAGAGTACACAGCTTCGTCACGAAGGGGAAGACGTATTATACGGCTGATTCTGATCTTCGAAAATAATATCTATATATTGCAAATGAACAACACCAAGGAAGAATTGGTAAAAAATATAATGAGACGTGGTCTTCTTGACAATAAATACGCGAATAAGGTTTGGTCTCGAGGTGAGATGAATGGAGGCAATTTCAATAATATTCAAAAAGAATCCATCGCTAACATCGCCAGGATATCGAGCGTCAAGGTGACCAAGAAGGATGTAAAGGAAATGTCGGATCCAAAGTTGAGAAGGTTTCTCGAAAAGTTACCTAAAAACGATTTACTTAAAATGAGAAAGGAAATGACTAACGTCGCTGTACCATTTTCCAGTAACGCCTACCAGATTAAGAAGACGCTCAACAACAAGGTAAACCAAATGAACAAAAGGATTAACGAGAAGAAAAAAATCGCAACTGTCGCGGGACTTCGTAAAGCCGCTGGTGGTAAAAGTAATCTCGTGAACGCCTACTACGGATATTTGAAATCTAAGAAGTAAATACTTAAAGTCTCTAGGTGATTTAGGAAGTAAATGGAAAGAATCTCTTGGGGCGACTACTTCATGCAGACTGCCCAACTCGCATAGTATTGTTATGAAAGGGAAGACGTATTACACGGCTGATGCTAATTTGAGGTAGTGATAAATTGAAATCCTTGAAACATATCCTGAATATCAAATGTCTCGTCGGGTGGTCCTTGGTAGTCAAGTTCTTCAAAATATCTATGCATTTCTTCAACTTCATTATTCCATATTTCACATAACTTCATACTATGTTCGTGATCTTCGACATATTCTGGACAATTATTACAATGTGCAAGTTCTTCTTCCGTTTGGTAATCTAGAATATACACGTCATATTCGGAAAATGCACCCCAAAGTCCGTAAAGCATAATTTTTAACATATTCTTATATTTAATATGTGACTTGCTAAACTTCTCCTTGATTACCGTGACGTGAAGATTACCTTTATGGTCTCCTACACTAATAATTGGTCCTGTGTGAGGAATACATTCCGAATAATCGGGGTGTGTTCGAATATACTTTAATAACAGGTCGTAACGATCTATATTACATGTAACCCATTCTAGTATATCAATAAAGTTTGTTCTAATACAAGAAACGGTATTACTTTCTGGTTTCGATAAAAAATCTTTAGTACTGATTTCAAACCATGGTTCCGGTGTTTCGCGAGTAGTTTTATGAGTATCGCAAATTTCAAAGATGTATTTGAGTCTTCCATTGTTTATAACGGCTACATCAACAGTACACTTTTCATTTACACGATACTCGGTGATAATTTCGTCACCTTCTTCATATTCAATTTTTTTTTCACAATCAAGTTTACGTTTAATATGTAAAGGTAAATTGGGATATAAACGTTTAACATTCTCAATTTTTCGTTTTCTCAATGAGTCAGCTACCATGTGTTTAACCATTTTATGAGTTTCACCTTCACCAGGGTGATCATAGAACTTACAATCTCGTTCACCGGGTTTATGTGCAAAATGATGAATTTTGACATCACCTTTCCTTACGATAACGGGTTCTCCACATCCTGGGCACACGTAATCTAAACCCTTTTCTGCATTACAAGGTAGACAATACTCACCGTTAAGTAAAGCTCCAAGAGGAAACTTGGTCATTAAAGTTAATATCACACACACCTTTATATCAATTTAAAACACATGACAATACATCCACCACCTCTACCATCTCGGCGAACCTCACAGTTCGGCTGATGCTGACTTGAGATGATTGAAAATATCAGACACCTTTTCGGCGATGAGATACCCTAAAAGTGGTGGAACTGCGTTTCCAATGGGCTTATAAGCTTTCATGGTTGGTTTCTTATTTGGATCTGTTAAGATACAATCAGGTGGCAATGTCTGAATCAAACTAGCTTCCCGAACGGTCAAACGTCGTTGCGGAAGTTCGTCTTCTCCATTCTTACCACCAGTGATGCGTCTGAACTCTATGTTACCATGATGTTCTGCACGCATAGTTGGCCCGAATTCATCCAAACCAACTTCCTTTTGTCCCTGACCCTTTTGGAGTTTCTTTGCCTTAGAGTACACTTTCTGTGCAGAATCTTCTGTCACATCGGGTTCTTCCAAGTGTTTGAAATACGGTCCAATCTTACATGCACGATGATTTTTAGTTATGATGTTCCAATCATCGGGTAGACTAGCTGACTTTTCGGACTTTACACCCATGATAATAACTCGCCATCTCGTTTGTGGAATACCAAACTCTTCACATTTAATGAGTTGATATTTGACTTGGTATCCCACATCCGAGAAATCAGAAATAATTTGTTCTATTGGCTTACCTTTCATCGTCAGTAACCCGTTTACATTTTCTGCGATGAAAATGGTCGGTTTGACTCTCTTTACCACTTCTACGAAAGATTGATACAGTGTACCCCTAGAAGTCTCTAGTCCCTTACGTTTACCCGAATGACTAAAATCTTGACACGGAAATCCACCTGTAACAACATCTGCTTCGGGAAACTCGTAATTTCCATCCAAAAGTTCCTTGATATCTTTTAAAACGTAGTTATGAGCCCACCCGTTCCATTCAGCTATCTCTTTCGCACTCTTCAAAATGTCATTTTGAAACACAGTCGTAAAAGGTAATTGTTTCAAATGTACAAAATCCTTTGTCGGAGCTTCTGATTCTACGAATTCTTCATCAACACTATCTCTATGAACGATGACTCGTTCAGAAAATCCCAAATCTAGACCAGCGAGACCAGAAAATAGAGACAATACTTTGTATTTCATATTACACCGTCGTGGTAAAACTTTAAGCGCACATCTCAGCTAACATTTTATCGCGTCGTTCATCTGCATCTTTTGGATCGCCTATAAAATTTCCCTCAAACGATTCTGACCACTCACAATTTTGGTAAAACTCTCTAAGAAAAAGTGAAGTAAATTCTACACCTCGGTCATTAGTGGCACCCTTCTTTTTGAAAACTTTGAATGGATCAAGAAAAAATAGTTTTAATGGGTCGAATTTTCTATACTCCGCATGTCTTCTCACAAGCATGTTCAACGTCTTGACAGGCATGAAGAAGAAGGTTACTTTGTTTTTTGACTCGTCGAGTTTGACAATTAACATATCATCGTTTAACCCGTTACGTATGAATTTGGTTATATCTTCATCGGCTTTATCCTTGTCGGAAGTCCACGTCACTTTAAAACCCTTGTTGTATTTTGATGTGAAGTGCTTGACTGATACAGAATTGTCATCAACGAAAAAATCTGCCCGACTGTGTTTTTTCTCACATTGCTTAGTTTGTATACCAAAGTGTGTAAGCGTTCTGATGAGGTCACGCTCCCGCATACGACCTACATCTGGGGTGTGTTTACCATCATTTGACCTACATTCAGATGATGAGTATCTGTATAATCTACACAATCCCTCCTGAAATTTTGGATTTGTGATAATACTACGTAGTTTATCCATCTTGGTTATGAATATGATAAATTTCTTTAGTTAGGTTTCAAAATGTCCCGAATCTCTTGGGACGACTGCCCAACTCGCCTCCGTGAGTTTATCTTTATGTGCCACGTGTGAAGAGCATGTGAAGATTTTTAGCAAATGGTCAGCGTAAGTTTTAATACAAACTTTAGACGCCTAAGTCACGGGGACTCAGAGCTTTTTTCATCTACCAACACGCAAACCAACAACATGCAACACGTCGACTTCCCCATCCCCGAGAAAGGTACTCCCCCCACTTCCAGTTACCTCAAGAACTTTGCGGATGGAAGTTGGAAGCTTCATGGCATCCAACGAAACGACACCACCTGGAAACCCGAGGAGTACCGCAAGACCATCCAAAGTATCTTCTCAAACATACTTATCTCCCCCTTCGTCGGTTCTCTTCAAGCGGACGGTGTAACGACCCATCTTCTCGATGGTGGTCACAGAACCCTCGCCATGATGCGTTTCGTCAACAACGAATTCGAGGTCTGTGCGCCGAGCACGAATCAACTGTGCTTCTACAAGGACTTACCCCAAAGGGACAGAAAGGCGTTTGATGATTCTCGGCCTCTTCACACGTTCGTCTATACGAACCTGACGAAGGCTCAAGAGGAGTTGATGTTCTTCCGCCTGAATATCGGACTCCCACTCTCCGCTGGTGAGGCCGTTCGAGCGTTCCATACAATTCCGATGTGTGTTCTCGCCTCTGAACTTTCTATGAAGTTTGATTCGATCATTCAGGATTCGATTTGTCGTGCTGTACTGAAGAACAATCAGCGAGATGACGCAGCCTCGTGGATGCTCCTCATCCTGGAAAATTTCCACGCGGGTAAGATTGTCCTCGGTGAAAACCCAGGTCCTTCGAAGCAGGCTGAAAATCTCGAACGCTGTGAGAATTACAGGGACGTGACGATCGATCGAGAGAGATTGACGAATCAAACGGCGTTCCTCATGGATGTCATCGAGAATAGGCCCATCACGAAAAAGTTTCCTTCGTACGTCATCCCAACTGTACAGGGTATCATGATGCGCTACCCTATGGTGAATGGTGACACGATCAGTTCGTTCCTGTTCGATATGTTTGGACTCGATGAAACTGCGAACCCTCTCACCAGGGAGTGGAAGGTACAGGCAACATGTGACCATAACCCCGCAAAGCCTGCCAAGTGTGAAGAGCGTGTGAAGATTTTTAGCAAATGGTTAGCGTAAGTTTTTATGAAACCTAAGTAAGCTCAACACAAGTCTCAAACATAAATGTCTGAAGACCCGCCTCGAACGATCGATGCTATCCACAAGAACCTCATTCACCGCATCGGGGCACATATACCATGGGAACGCATTCTAACTCGAGGTGGTCGAACACAAGCTGCTGAGAGTGAGTACATCTTTCACCTGAAGCAAGCCATTGTCGATGAAGGTGGTGAGATAACTGGTTACACTGGAAGTCAGCAGTCTAGGGATATTCGTGGTGTTCGGTACCCTGGTATTGACGAACTCTTTGACTACGAAGCGAAGAAGATAAACAGTAGAACTGGCAATTTCTGTCTTAACGATACTCTTCCAATTGGGGGCAATGTCTATTACATCTTCCTTCGAGTTGATGGACACTCGGTTGACATTTGTAAAGCAAGTGAGCTTGCAAACGATGAGTATGTTACACCAGATCATTACTCTACAGCACTTGACGAATTGAGTGATTGTGTGGAGCGATTGCGCTCTATGGGTAATTCGGCTAAAGTCTCCGACTTTCAAGAACTGTTTCGTATTACGGTAAAGCTCTTGGAGGTCGCAGTGAAATCGGGTATGATGTCACTCTATGATTATGGTCAACTGTTCAAATTTACGACGACGTTTGGATTTTTCAAATCAAGGCCACGTCCTAACTGGTTTCTATCTAGTAAAGCTATCAGGGAGAGATTGACTCAACAATCCTCTGAATCAGGGGTGGAGGAACAGCATTCCCAAGCTGAACAACCTGATCCTTCCATGAACCCTCCATCACGTAGTCCTTTGGAAACCCCTGAATCTGTTTGAGTTCATCAACTGTATACGGTCGCAGGTAATACTTCTCACCAACTCGCTGGGCTACAAAAAGTCGTGGTTGATGGTCGTAGGTTGAGATGATTGTTTTACTAGGCATTTTAATGTCAACTATTTCACAATGAATCGGAGAAACTCTCTTGCCAAATGAAAATCCATATTCGCCAACTCGTTTCCCATTGTATTCGAGGTTCCTTTGTTTGCAACGATCTATGAGATACGGGTGAACTATTCCACTCGGTTCCCCTTCACCAATCAAAATACTATCTTCTGTAACACCCGCCTTTTCTATCATATCCTTAGGAACTTCGATCGTCCCATCCATACTAAACTCGAGAATATTCTTAAGAGAGACGTCAACGTCTAGTTCGTCGGGCCATTTGTGTACATATTTGGGATCTTTCCACCCCACAATGATAAGACGTTCTCGTTTTTGGGGTACTCCGTACTTTACGACGGGAAACAGTTTATGTTCACACGTGTACCCAATATCTTTGAACGCCTTTTCTATGACATCAATGAAGTTTTTACCTTCACTCGTTTTCCGTGAAAGTAGTCCCTTTACATTTTCACCGATGATGAAATTAGGTTCTATATGCTCGGTAGCACGAACAAAATCTAGATATAACTGTCCCCTCATGTCATCCGCACGCTTTTTACCCGCATGTGAAAAACTTTGACATGGGAAACCCGCAAAAATGACTTTTACTTTTCCTTTCAGTTCTTTGAACTTTTCGTCGGGTATCTTGGTGATGTCTCCACCTATACATTCAGAATTTGGAAAGTTTGATTCATGTGTCTTTTGAAATGGTTTTTTAATCTCGGAGTACCACTTGACGTCTAGTCCAGCATTGTGCATGCCTAAGGTGTCACCTCCACATCCTGAAAAAAGTGAAAGAGCTGCCATATCTTCATATTGTTCACAATTTTTAAGTTGCGTAAAGAATACAAATACTTATCAGTAAATGAGTACCAGAATCTCTTGGGACGAGTACTTCATGCAGACTGCCCAACTCGCATCTGTGAGGTCTCCATGTGAGCGACTCAAAGTGGGATGTGTTCTCGTGAAGAACAATAGGCTCATCAGTATGGGCTACAATGGATTTCTAGGCGGGTGCGAACACAAGTCCATTGTGAGGGATGGTCACGAACAAGCGACGATACATGCAGAGATTAACGCAATCACGGATGCGGCGAAGAGGGGTGCCTCCATCGATGATTGTGTGGCGTATGTGACACATTATCCGTGTCTCAACTGCTACAAGGCTTTGGCGAGTAGTGGAATCAAAAAGGTGTATTACAAGGAAGACTATCGGAACGACCCAGTTGTCGAGGAGTTGGGCTACGGGGTTGAACTCATACACTCACATGAAACTCGAGCTTGTCCCCAAAACGTTTCTTGAGACAGTCGATATAGCACTCTAGGGTACAAGGTGTAGAATCATCTTCATAGATCAACTTATCGGGGGTCATGAGGGTCTGTTTGTGGTGATGATCAAAGTAGTTGTCGTACCCAGAATGATCAGCGGCTGTGATGGGACGGGTTTCGTATCGTCCAGAAGCACGGTACGGAACAACTTCGAAGGCGATCACAGGGTGCTTGGCGAGGATGATTCGTTCGTCTTCAATCTCCTTGAGGGAGAAGACGTAGTAACCAGGGTCAGCTTTGATAGTAGTCATTTTGTGTGCTTATATTTTACTTATTTTTGTCTCACTTAGGTGTATACTATGCCGTGTCCCATATGCACAGGAGCTCTCATTTCTACAGTCGCCCAAGGTGCTGCTGTCGTCGGCCTCGCAAAACATGTAAAAGATCGTAAAAAACCTAAAGCTAAAAAGAAACCATTAAAGAAAAAGTCCCCATAGAATGTAATGAACGTAGACAACTTTCCTCCGCACATCAAGCAGCTGTTCCAAAACAGAGACCTGACCATGAATCAGAAGATGGTTACGTTGATGGCATTCATGCCAGACTTGCCCAACATGCCAGAGGCTGTGGATCACCATGATTTGGGTGTGAAGATTAAACGCCTCATTGGTGAGGGTAAGATTCGTTTAGGTAAATTTGATAAGAACTTCAATCTCGAGGTTTTTTCTTCTTGATTTTAATTGCCCACATACTTTCCTCTCGGAACTTTTCATGATCAATCTCCTTGATCTTGAAAACGTCCATTATAAATTTCTTGATAGGGTGAGGCTTCTTCTCAGGTTCATCCATCGAAGGAAACCTGCGTTTACCCTCACCTGGTGCTTCGGTGGGTACAACGAAATCATTCTTTTTGGCGCTGACGCGAACACTGGGTCGTACGATGACAGGTTTGAGACCAATCATTTGATTAAGAGCTTTTCTTATCTTTAATTCGCATTTGTTTTGTATACGTCATTACGCAGATACCATAGCTGAATAGATTAATAAATACCTGACCACTCATGATGTGAAGTCGTAACCAAAACTCTTCGTATTTGAAATAATTCCAAAATAGAATGGTCAACAGGGTTTCATACCATACCCTCAATACAACATTCGAAATGAGATACATTCTGTTGAACATTTTAGACCTCTTAAATAGGCGACGGAGAAGGAGGAGGGATGTATCAAATTCAATGAGACCTGCGTAGGCTACGAGATGTGATTCTTCTGGTCTAGCTAAAGGGTGTAGAAGAAGACTGAGTGCGGCAAAGTGATGTGCAGCGATAAATCCTCGAAGATTTGGGATTATTGTGGGTTGAACAAACATCCACGTGAGATCGAAAGCCATATGAAAAATAAGAGCATGTGTAATAAATAGGGGATAAACGGTATAATTGAACGCAACCTCTGCGAGGCACATACACGCAAAGGGAAGAAGAAATCCCAAAGTGACCACATCATGAACGAGTACTGCACTCATCTATTTTGCATATACAATTACCTCTCTATATTAGTATCCAGAGAGTTTCAATGCGTTAAATAAACCCCATTGAACTCCCGTCACGTGTATAATGGCTTTAGTTGGTTCATGTGTAACATTTCTCGAGTTCCAAAGAAAACACAAACATGCCGCAATTGTCCAAGTGAATACGAATATATTCATGACACAAATATTTACGTACAATACTAAAATCGAATTACAAAGTATATCAAACCATTTCATGATAGAATTATTCGGGAGTAGTGCATGAAATAAAATTCCATTATTGAATACAATGAAAGATACAATAGAACCCGTGTGTAAAAAATGAAATAGATAGGGTATGAGACCAAATGTACGAATTAATTGCATAGAAATAATTATTTCACATTCTTTAACCTAAGTGAGCCCCACCCCTCCAAGTTTTCATCAAACCTACTACCAACATGAACGTTACTTCCATCACCAGTTACATCCTCGAGCTCGAGAAGCTCAACGAAGAGTCTCGCACCAAGATCGAGCAGCTCAAGAAGCTTCTCAACGAAGCGAATGAAGAGAAGGTCGCCGCACTCAACAAGCTCAACTCCCTATACGACACAACTACCCGTGTCACGCAGAAATGTGTGAACCAAGGGATTGTCGATCGTCTCTTGGAGCTTGGTGAGATGACGTCGGACTTCTACAAGGCGGGTGCTTACCAAGCGGCTGCCAATGTCATCTCCTCTCTCGACTACGAAGTGGAGAGTGGTGAGAGTGTTCTTCATATCAACGGTATTGGCAAGGGCATCGCCACCAAGATTGACGAGTATCTCGAGGAGCAAGATTCTGACTATGAAGAATCCGTCGCTTCCAACGACTACGAGTCCGAAGATGACGACGATTTTTTCATCTCGTACAACGACAAACTTGCGGACATCTTCGACAGCCTCTCTTACTATGAGGATGATGAACACAAGGCGAAAGTGTATGATGACGCAGCTTATAACATCTCCAAGCTTCCCTTCAAAGTGACGAATGGTAAGGAACTTTCAAAGGGACCCAAGAAAGTCCCTGGGATTGGTAAGAGTATCGCCAAAATCATCGATGAGTTCCTCGAGACTGGCAAGGTCAAGAAGCTCGAGAATCTCAAATCTGCATCTACCAATGAAGAAATTGCTTGGGCGCTTAACACGTGTGCGTCTGAAGAGAGCGATCCGCATAAGATCCGTGCATACAAGCGAGCTGCGGAAATCATCGGTGAACTCGATTTCGAAGTGACCAGTGGCGAAGAACTCGCCAAGGGGCCTCACAAAATTGAAGGTATCGGTAAGAGTATCGCTAAGAAGATTGATGAATTTCTCCAGACTGGTGAGATTAAATCCAAGTCGCCCTCCTTTTGATCTTCTTTTTGGGTTTTTTCCCTAGACGTGAGAGTAGATATAAATAGAAGAGAACCATTTCCTTTTTAATAAAAATTGAAAAATTTTCTCAGTATATATCAAACAATGACTCCAGTACTCGTATCTGTAGACAAGGCGGGTGATCTCAAGATTGGTCGTAAGAAGTGCCGTCTCTACAAGAGGGATGAGGTGGTGAAGGTTGCCAAGAAGTATGGTATTCGTGATACCGAAAAACTTAGCGTCAGGGAACTCTGTGGTGGCATCAAGATGCGTGCGTCGCTTCCCACGAACAATTACGAAACCCTAAGAGCGGCTAAGAAGACGACGGCTGCCAAGAAGAAGCGTGCGGAAAAGAAGGCTCTCGACAAGAAGGTTGCCGCCAACTTCATGAAGAAGATGACTACCAGGATTCCCAGTCCAACCGCTGTTCAGCGTGCCAGGAGGAACGCCAAAGCGGCGATACAAAATCGTGTGTCTTACGAGCAGAACAAAGCGTTGGCGGCCGTCAACCAAGCTTCTCCCCGTG
>Ga0209929_1000579_pt1 | contig 13506 bp, 10 predicted proteins | sample SalPon2_C_H2O_MG_2_FD_185731 | JGI IMG/M metagenome (GOLD analysis project Ga0209929, IMG submission 185731) | Salt pond water microbial communities from South San Francisco under conditions of wetland restoration - Salt Pond MetaG SF2_C_H2O_MG... ... | reverse complement strand
TAAAGATGCTCATGCTGCTGGTGCACCTGAGGAAGGTATAAACGCCTTAGATGCTCAAATCCAGCTTTTTGTAAATGCATCAACCTACCGACAACAAATGGTATCTACAAATAGAATGCACGGCGTCATCACCAATGGGGGCTTTAAGCCAAATATTATTCCCTCCTACACAAGTTCCGAATGGTATCTTCGAGCATTAAATGAAGATGATTTATTAAAAATTGAAAGTGATTTTAAAAATTTTGTAAATGCAGCTGCAATGGCTACAAAGTGTGAGGTAAAAATAGAATCACCAGATTACAGATACACAGAAATTGATAACAATAAAGTAATGTATGAACTTTATAAAGAGAACTCTACAGCTGTAAACAGGCAAATGATACTGCAAAGTCAGGCAGCTAGACCAGGGCTTGGATCAACAGATATGGGAAATGTATCTCTTGCAATGCCGTCTATTCACCCCATGCTGTCTATAGATTCTGGTGATGCTGTTAATCATCAACCTGAATATGCGGCTGCTACATTAACTCCAGGAGGCCATAAAGCAATCTATGATGGGGCGTATGCAATGGGTGCAACAATAATTGATTTAGCTGAAAAAAATCTATGGAGTGAGCTTTAAAGAATTTGGCTCAAAAATAACTTTGTTCTGTCGCTCTTCGGATTGTTGAAAAACTCCTCTGGGGTGTTTTCCTCAACTAGTTGACCATCATCAAATAACATTACCCTGTCAGCAACCTCTTTAGCAAAACCCATTTCGTGGGTAACGACAATCATAGTCATACCTGATTTTGCTAGTTCTTTCATCACATCTAGTACTTCTTTAATCATCTCAGGGTCTAAAGCTGATGTTGGTTCATCAAATAACATTATCTTTGGCTCCATTGCAAGTGCTCTTGCAATAGCAACACGTTGTTGCTGTCCACCCGAAAGTTGTCCAGGAAACTTATCTGCTTGTTCAGGAATTCCTACTCGTTCAAGTAATTCCATAGCTTTTTCCTCAGCTTCAGTTTTACTCTTTTTTCTTACCCAAATAGGAGCTAGTGTAATATTTTGTAAAACAGTTAAGTGTGGAAATAAATTGAAGCTCTGAAACACCATTCCAACTTCTGAACGAATAGCTTCAATATTTTTTAAGTCATTTGTAAGTTCTATTCCATCAACGAATATCTGACCATCTTGATGTTGTTCAAGTCTGTTTATGCACCTAATGAAAGTTGATTTACCAGAACCAGAGGGTCCAGCAATTACTAAAACTTCACCTTCGGCAACATCCATGCTTATACCCTTAAGGGCTTGGAAGTCGCCATACCATTTTTTTACGTCAACTGATTTGATTATGCTCATAATTATCTCTCTCCTAATCCTAATCGTTTCTCAATTTTCATGCTTCTTCTTGCGAAGCTGTATGTAAATAACCAATAAAATATTGCACAAAAAAGTATGTTCTCTTGTATTGTTCCTAGAAAGTTAGCACCTTGTGACTGGTTAGGTATTACTTTTGATCCGATGTATAGAAGATCAAATAGCCCTACGATAGCTACCAAGCTTGTATCTTTAAATAAACTAATAACCTGACTTACAATTGGAGGAATAACAGCTCTTAATGCTTGTGGCATAATTATTAATGTTATCCTTTGTAGTGTGCTCAATCCGACAGCATCAGCAGCCTCAAATTGACCATTACTAATAGACTGAAGCCCACCTCTCACATTCTCTGCTAAGTAAGCTGAACTAAAGATAGCTGTAACAACTATCGCTCTCAATACTTCATCAAACTCTACTCCCTTGGGCAAAAAGAGTGTGAGCATAACACTTCCAAAAAAGAGCCAGGTAATGAAAGGTACTGATCTTACTAATTCAATTACTGCGGTACAAATTATTCTTATAACTGGAAGTTTGGATGTTCTTCCTAGAGCTAAGATCACACCAAAAGGAAAAGATATAGCAATTCCAAAAAATGCAATTAGCCAAGTTAATGTAAATCCTCCATAGATCGAAGACCCAGGAACAACTATTAATGATTCAGATGATGCTCCTCTCATTAGCAATATAAGAATAAAGACTGTTACGCTCCATACGATTGAAAGATTTTTTGCCGACTCTTTAGAGTTAGCAATTGTTGGAGCTACAGAAATTAATAGCCAAGTTATAAAAAATAATATTTTTAATTGCCTTAATACTGGGAGAAAGAAAATCACTATGGTTAAAACCAACATTCCATAGGTAATGTAACTTTGATAGGGTACTATTTTCTCATTATTTAACATTCTTATAGCAAGAATGCCTAGTACTGAGAATCCCACTGCAATAGGTATATCTAATGTTAGAATATTTGACATTCCAAAATCTGGTTTCCTGTATATCCAGGAAACTATTACTAAAGGAGCAAGTACCCAAGATGAAAGAATTAATCTACTCATAGAATTCTTTCCTTTTGTTTTCAAAAAACTTCCAATAATATAAGCAAAAATCATACAACCAAAAATAATTGTCCAAGGAATAGTTGTTGTGTTTGCCAATGGGAGGAATGGATCAGGATCTACTCTTTCATTGTTGGCTGTAAAAGTTACGGTAGGAACTTTGATAATCCAAATAGAGGCAACAACTAAAGAGATGTATAAAAAGCTGATTCTATCTTTTACAATCGCAGTTTTAGGGTAGGTTTTTCTTAATAAGTATATGGCAAGAAGCAAACCAACACCTAAAGCTATGCATATATATCTTGTGTTGCTGCTAAAAACTTCGACACTTGTGCCTTCAACATCTACATTTGTAGGGGCAACTAAAACAATAAATAGGAAACTACTGATTCCCTTAAGTAATCCGTCACACCATTCTTTTACTAACACTTTTTCTTTAAGAGAGTTGAAACCCCAACTAAGCCCTAATAAAAATATTAATAATCCAACTGTTATCCATACTCTTATAAAATCTGATTCTGGATATGCCTGCACCATATACAGTTGCAAGTTGTATGTAACTGCAGTCCACTCTCTCTCTGGAGATATAAAAAAACCAATTATTGATCTAAACACACTCACTACAGCAGCAACAGAAATTAAGGTTAAAATAGAAGAACTTAAGCTTGAAAATAAATTTTCTTTAAGCCATCTAGATACTCCAGCAAACTGTACTTCTGGCGGGCTCTCTAAGGTTTGATTATCTTGCATTACCTCTCCACCATCTTCATTTTTCTATTGTAGTAATTAATAATTGATGAAAGTATAAGACTTACTGTTGAGTAAAATGCCATCCAAATTAAAAATACAGCAACCGTTTGTCCTTCTTGGTTATAAATCGTTTGACCCACTGCAACAATTTCTGGAAAGGCAACAGCAATTCCTAATGATGTGTTCTTTGCTAAATTAAGATACTGGTTACCCATTGGAGGTAGCATAATTCTTAGAGCCTGAGGTAATACAATTAGTCTTAAAAGTGAACTTCTTTTTAAGCCCAATGAAAGTCCAGCTTCTGATTGCCCTTTAGCTACAGCCATAATTCCTGAACGAACAACTTCTGATATGAATACTGAAGTGTATAGAATTACACCCATCCATGTTGCAAAATAGCCCACACTCATGACTTTTCCAACATCAGGTGAGTATCTTGTAAATTTTGACTTACCAGCTTGAATTGCTTCTGGATAGCTTAATGTAAATGGCTCACCACTTAGTTCCCAGTTAAGCCTGTTTTGAACTCCATCTAAAAACTGTGGTATTCCCCAGTCCGCTTTAAAAAATGGCTCATCTCCTACAAGAAAGTCCGAAACAGTAACTCCAAAGGGTAAAAATAGACCGATAGCAAGAATGAGAACTAATAATCCTGCCATGATGATTTTAAAGATATCATCATCAGTTAATATTCCTCTATTTTCTGCACTTCTAGTTCTTTTTATCTCCTTTGCAATGTATTTATAAGAGTAGAAAAAACCAATAGATATTATCAATGCCTGAAGCCCAATTCTAGGCAATAACTCAAAGCCATCAGATAGTAGTGATGCTGCGAAACCTATTGCTCCTACAGCTTTATATCCACCAAACCATCCTGCAACGTTCCATATAATGAACGTTAGAATTGAAGCTATGCCTGGATAGGCCTCTCTTCCCTGAGACTCCATAACGGAGACTCTCCATTTAAAAACTCTTCTAGCTGCAACAAAAGATAGAACGAACCATACACCAAATAGCCAGCTTGACTCTTGTGCATCAAGCCAAGGAAATGCAATACCTTTTGCACTAATGTCAAAGACCATCTCTCCCCGATCATACTCTTCGAGCCTTGGAAAAGATAAGATTACAGCTTGCCAAAAGAAGATTTGTACCAACAAAGGAATATTTCTGATTGTCTCCACAAGTCCAGTTGAAGATCTCTGCACAACCCAGTTTTTGGAGAGCCTGGCAACACCTATTACTGTTCCTAGTATTGTTGCTACAAATATTCCAGATAAAGTAATACGTAACATATTAGACATACCTACTTGTAAAGCCTGTAGGCCAGATTCAGGGTAGGTTACAAAACCCTCTGAAATAAGTACACCTGGAGTAGTCCCAAGAAATCGCCATGAAAAAGGTAAATTGGTTGCATTTAAATTATCAATAGCTTGTGAGATAAAATTGCTAATTATATTGAATAATAAAAATAAAAAAGCAACTTGACCTGCCCATTTCAGGAACCTAACGTCTCTCCAAAAAGCTGTATTAATTTTCATTTTTTTTATCAGTCATCAGTATTAGAAAATGATAGCACCCTAATAACTACATTTCTAGGTGGATTATAAAGAATAAAAAAAAGGGGTCCGAAGACCCCTTTTTTAAAACATTTAAGTTTTTACCTTGCAGGTGGTGCGTAAATTAATCCGCCATCTGTCCAAGGTGCGTTAGCTGAACCTTCTCTATAAAGTCCGACAGGATTTAAGTTCTTTGAATAAATCTCGTCATAGTTACCAACTTGCTTGATAACGTTATAGTAAGCATCTGCACTTAAGCCCATGCTTGTTTGAAGTTCGCCGTCATTTTTACCTGTAAGACGTCCCATTTCTGGATTTGCCTCATAGTCAAATGAATCAACGTTTGCACGTGTTACACCATATTCATCAGCGATGAATGTAGCATATACTGTCCAGTTAACAATATCTGCCCATTGGCTATCGTTTGAACGATAAACAGGTCCAAGAGGTTCTTTTGAGATTGGAGTGGCTGGGAAAATTGCCCAGTCATTCATCTTGTCCTCTTTAGCTCTGTTACCAACAAGACCGGAACCATCTGTAGTTACAAGATCACATTCTCCAGCTTTGAATTTCTCCATAGCTTCTGGGAATGCTTCAACTGTTACAAGCTCTATAGTTGCGCCTGCAAGACCTGCTCCTTCAGTAATGTTTTTCTCTGTTGTTGTACCAGCATTTGTACAAACTCTTAAGCCGTCGATGTCTGCAAGAGTTGATGAGCCAGAAAGTCCATCGGAATTTCTACCCATTAATTGCTGACCATCATAATAAGTTGTTGGTCCAAAATCGTTACCAAGGTCGGTATCACGAGATTGTGTCCAAGTTGTGTTTCTTATTAAGAGATCAACTTCACCAGCTGACAATGCTGTAAATCTTTCAGCAGCTGTCAAAGCAGTGAACTCAACTTTACTGTAATCTCCGAATACTGCTGCTGCTACTGCATAACAGTAGTCTGCATCAATACCGGTTACAGAACCATCGGCTTGAGTCTCTGAGAATGCTACAGCAGAACCTGAAACACCACACTTGAGGAATCCTCTTTCGGTGACTGTTTCAAGAGTTGTTTTTTCAACAACTACTTCTTCTACTGCTTCTTCAGTAGTTTCTGCAGCACATGCTACAGCTACTAATGCGAGTACAAGCAGAGATACGATTGTTTTTTTATTCAATGTTTCTCCTTTTAATTAAAAGTAGACTGCTTCATTAAAAAGCAATCTACAACTAATATACTAAAAAAAGGTTTTTTTATATAATATTTTTCTCTTTATATATCTAATTAGTTGCATATATCTCTAGATTCGCTAAGAAATCGCTAAAGATAAATATAAACTGACATTAAAATTTGAAGTTGTACATAAGGAGTTTAAATGACTACCACCGTAGTTCTCGGAGCCCAATGGGGAGATGAGGGTAAGGGTAAAGTCACAGATTTTTTTGCTTCAGAAGCTGATTATGTAGTTAGATTTCAAGGTGGAAACAACGCAGGACATACCATCGTTGTCGGCGATGAAAAAATTGCTTTATCACTAACACCTTCTGGTGTCCTTTACCCAGATTGTGTTCCCGTAATAGGATCTGGATGTGTTGTAGATATTGGCTTCCTCAAAAATGAACTTGAAATGTTGAATTCCAAAAATGTGAGTACAGAAAAATTAGCAATTTCTCCCAATGCCCATGTCATCATGCCTTATCACAAATTACTCGATGAACTTATAGAAGAAAGCTTAGGAAAAAATAAAATTGGAACAACTAAAAAAGGCATAGGGCCTTGTTATGCTGACAAAATACAAAGAAGTGGAATTAGAATACAAGATCTGCTCGATGATAAAATATTTGAAGAAAAAGTAAAAATAAACACTGAAGAAAAAAACAAACTTCTAACCAAAATCTACGATCGTGAACCTCTCGACGCAGATGAAATTATTAGTGAATTCAAATCTTATAAAGATATCGTTACAAACCATGTAAAAGATACTTCTTTGATGATTTCGAAAGCAATTAAAGAAAATAAGAATATTTTATTCGAAGGTGCTCAAGGAACTTTACTAGATATTGATCATGGCACTTATCCTTTTGTAACAAGCTCAAATACCTCTTCAGGTAATGCTGCTATTGGTTCTGGAGTTGGTCCGCTGAATTTGAACAAAATAGTCGGTGTTACTAAAGCATATATATCACGTGTTGGTAGCGGTCCTTTTATTACAGAACAAAAAAATGATGTTGGAGATTTCCTAATAGAGAAAGGTGCAGAGTTTGGAGTAGTTACAGGTCGAAGGAGAAGGTGTGGGTGGCTTGACTTAGTTTCTTTAAAATACTCTGTAAGAGTTAACTCTCTAACTGAGTTGTTTATTACAAAACTTGATGTTCTTTCAGGTCTTGAGGAAATAAAGCTTGGTATTGGTTATAGACATAACGATGAAGTAATTACTGATTATCCATATCAACAAAATGTGTTTTATGAGGCAGATCCAGTTTACGACACATTTAAAGGTTGGTCTGAAGATATTACTTCTATCAAAAATTTTGATGATTTACCTCTAAATGCTAAAAAATATATCAATGCTATCGAGGAATTTATTGAAATTCCAATAACTTTCATAGGTGTAGGGCCCGAAAGAACTCAGAATATAGTTATCAATAATGATTGAGAGATATCAATACCCTGAAATTCAAACAATTTGGAACGATCAAAACAAATTTGATACCTGGAAAATTGTAGAACAAAAATATCTAGAAACTTTAGAGGAGAAAGAAATTTCTCCAACAGGAGTTTCTAAAGTAATCGAAAAAATTGAAATTCTTAAAGATGAGGTATACGAAAGAGAAGAAATAACAAACCATGATTTAGCATCTTTTGTTGACATACTTCAAGCTAAGGTAGGTGAAAATTCCAATTGGATTCACTATGGGCTCACCAGCTCCGATGTAGTAGATACGGCAAATAGTTTACTAATTAAGGAGTCATTAAATATAACAATCAATTTGCTGGATCAACTTCTTGAAGAAATCAAAATTAAAGCAAAACAAGAAATGAATACACAAATTGTTGGAAGAACGCATGGTGTTTTTGCAGAAACAACTTTTTTGGGGAATATTTTTGGTAATTGGTATCAAGAAATAAAAAGAAATAAGATTCGTTTAGAGAACTGCTTACTAACAATCTCTGTAGGCAAATTAAGTGGACCTGTTGGGAATCACACTGTAGTAGACGAAAATATTGAGAAGCTTACACTCAATAAGCTTGGACTGGAACCTGAAATCTTTGCGAGTCAGATTGTAGCAAGAGATAGATATGCTGAAGTGGTCAGCAGTATCGCCCTACTTGCAAGTAGCTTTGAAAGAATTGCAACAAACATCAGAGGCTATCAAAGATCAGAAGTCTCAGAATTGAGTGAGCCTTTTAAAAAAGGTCAAAAAGGTTCATCTGCAATGCCTCATAAGAAAAATCCAATCGCCAGTGAAAGAATTACAGGATTAGCAAGAGTAATAAGGGGCTATTCGCTAAGCAGTATGGAAAATATAGTTTTATGGCACGAAAGAGATATTTCTAATTCCTCTGTTGAGAGAATTATCTTGCCAGATGCATTTAATTTAATTTGTTTTATAACAAAAGATTTGAGCGAAATTTTTCAGGGACTACATGTAAATTATCAAGCTATAGAAAAGAATCTAGGTATTGCATCAGATAAACTAAACAGTCAAAAAATTCTTTCAGCTTTAGTCAAAAATGGTATTGATAGAGACGATGCATACAGATCTATCCAAGATCTTACATTTGAAAATTCATCAACTGAAGAGATAGTAAAAACACTTTCTAAAAAATATAAAGTTGACATTTCGTTAATTTCCGATTTTATTGAAAATGAAAGCTCTGCTATAAACGATGAAGACTCTTTCAGTAGCAAGTTTCTATAAATTGAAAAAATTTTACGCGAAATATCTAGAAATTAAAGAAGAATTAAAAGAATTAAATCTTAACCAAGAAGGTGTGTTTGATTCAGTAATTGCACCACTCTTTTTTGTAACCATAAACAATTTTGTTACTCTAAACCAAGCAATTTTATACACAGGTGTTTTGCTATCAGCTCTGTTTGTTTACCGCATTTTAAAAAAACAAAATTTAAAGTTTGTATTCTATGGTTTAGTTGGGACACTTGTAGCTCTTGCGTTGGCCAGAATCCAAGGAAGTCCCTCCGGTTTTTTTATTCCAGGGATAGTAAGAGATGTCTCAATTGCGACTGTCGGTTTAATTTCAATAATAATTAAAAAACCATTTACTATTTATAGTTCTAAAGCAATTCGAAAATGGCCTCAAGAGTGGTACCTGCATGAACAAGTTCGTCCTGCCTACACACGAGTTGCTATTATCTGGACTTTATACTTATTCGTAAAAGGTGGTCTTCAAATAATATTTTTTAATTCACCTGAAATACTTGTCACAATAAAACTTTTATCTTCAAACCAAACAACTATTATCTTATTAGTTGTTTCATATATTATTGGGCAAAATAGACTTCAGTCACTTGAGGGTCCGAGTATTGAGGAATTTTCAAATCATGCACCACCCCCTTGGGAAAGCCAACAAAAAGGTTTTTAGAGTAGGATTAACTTATGGATAATTTAAATACATCAGATTTGCCAATACTTGGCCTGTTAGCTGGAGTATTAGTTATTTCTTATGTGCTACTTAGATCCGTTATTTTTCCAATAATTAAACGAGGTGCAAGTAAAACTAGTACCTATATAGATGATCTTTTTCTTGATAAAAAGTTTCTAAATAGAATTTCTTATGTATTTGTTTTTGTACTTTATAACTTTTTAATCGCAACACCACAATTCAGTTTGGACATTTTTAATACCGAAATTTCTTCAAGGGTTTCAAGCTCACTATTAACACTTTTCATTGGATTAACACTCCTCGAAATGTTAAATGTTTTGAATAAAGTTTCCGAAAATATAAATTCACTAAAAAATAAACCCATAAAAGGCTACGTGCAAATAATAAAAATTGCTCTGAACTCATTTATATTCATCATTATATTTGCAATAATTACTGGACAACCAGTTAGTTATTACATAAGTGGTTTAGGAGCACTGACGGCAGTTTTACTGCTCGTTTTCCAAGACACAATATTATCTTTCATAGCATCAGTTCAAATAGGTCAGAACAATATTATTAAGAATGGAGATTGGATAGAAGTTCCTGAGTATGGTGCAGACGGTGATGTTATCGATATCGCATTACATACAGTTAAAGTTCAGAATTGGGATAAAACTATAACAACAATACCTACTTCAAAAATTGTCACGACTTCTGTTAAAAACTGGAGAGGAATGTCTGAGTACGGAGGCAGGAGAATAAAGAGATCAGTCTCAATAGATATTTCGAGTATCAAATTTATGCAAGATAAAGATATTGATAAATTAAAAGAGATGCCTTTAATTAGTAGATATCTTTCTGAAAAAATTTTAGATATTGAAAAATATAATGCTTCAATTGGTGGAGAAAAAGAGAGAAGAAGGCTTACCAACCTCGGAACTTTGAGAGCATACCTTCTTAATTATTTAAAAAATCATGATGGTCTCAATACTGAAACTATGACTCTACTAGTTAGGCAACTTGCTCCGACTGCTGTAGGAGTTCCTTTAGAACTTTATACTTTTACAAATACAACTGATTGGGTTGAATATGAAGGTATTCAATCTGATATCTTTGATCATGTGTTTGCAGTCCTGCCAAAGTTTGGACTAAGAGCTTTTCAAGAAGGAACAGTCGAAGCTGCTGCTACACGGGGTCTTCCTATGAATGATTCAGAACTATAAACCTATTTTGCCCTTTTGTCACTATCACTAAATGCATGGTTTTGAATATGCTGATTGTTTAAAGTCAATTTCTTGGTATTTTGAAAAGAGTAGCTAACTAAAGCTACGGCAATCATGAGATAATTTAAATAATTTCCCCATTTTGTATAGAGGGTCATCTTGTTAGACGTTTTGATCTTTTCTGTAAGCACCTCATCAGTAAATAGATCCGAAGAAGAATAAACTTTACCATTTATCCCGCTAATAAATGCTGATTTACCGGTTATTGCAGCATGTACAATATCTCTGTTATTTGCTATTGCGTTAGCTCTAGACATAAGTATAAATTGGTCTGACATTCCACTTTCACCATAACTTGCCTGATTAGTCAAAATTACAACTACTTCGGCACCCTGGTCAACACTTCTTCTTATGTACCTATCAAATGAGCCTTCAAAAGAAATTACAGGAGATATTTTTATTTGATCTTCGTTCGTAAACACTTCCTGCTGGGATCCTCTAGTCATATCTCTAGGAACAAGTGCGAGAGGTGGTATCCATTCTAAATATTTTCGAAAAGGGATATACTCACCGAAAGGTACTGGGTGTTGCTTTAGGTACTCTCCAGCAATTTGACCACTTTCATTAATATAAATAGCATAGTTTTCAAACTCTCCTGGATTTGATGGTCTGTCCCCACCAATTAAAAAAGAGGAGTCTAATCTTTCAGCTTCCAAAGCTATCTCTTTTAGTGTTTCAATATTTACTTTGGGGTCATTTTTAAAACCACTAGAACTTTCTGCCCAAACAATGAGCTTGCTTAAATCAGCCTCTTCTCCAATATTTTCACTGCCTAATAGTTTTGTAAGAGAAAGATGGTTGTCGTATATACGTTGTCTCTCATTTTCACATTTATTTTTAGCACCTGGACATGGACTGTTTCCTTGCACTATTGATACTTCGATCTCTCTTACTAGCTCACTCACTTCAGATGGTTGTTGAAAAAAGTTGGGTAAAGTTAGAACAACTATCACTATCAATAGTTTTATAAAAATGTAACTAAGTTTTTCTTTGTTCATGAATGTCAGAAATATAAATAAAATTAAGCTTTCGAGTAAAAGTGAGTACCCAATTGGTCCAAAAGTTTTGAATAGGATTGGAATTACATCAAAAAATACATTTTCTTGGTAATCGGATACTTCAGAAACACCCGTCAATAAAACAGTTGAAGAATATCCCCAAGGAAAGCCTCCAAAGGGAAAGTACGACCTCAATAGGCCAAATGAACTGACAACCCCTACCAAAGCAAGTACATTATTATTTGTTATATTTCCAGCAAAATTAAGTAGCTTGCTGTAGAAACCATACATTAAACCCATAAGAATCGTTAAAGGAACCCATGCTTCGTATCCAATTGATTGAATTCCAAATAAAATTACCCCGTAAGCTATACATCCAAAGATAAATCCTTTGATAAATATTTTTTCAGTTTGAATAATTGAACCATAGAAAAAGTAAATCGCGGGGAATATTAAATACCAATAATCAAATGGTGGGAAGCTTAAAAAATATAAGACCCCTGCGAGTATTGCTTTGAATAACATATGTTCACATCTTAGTAATTAGTAGCGATGAAATAAATTAAAATAAAACCCTATAGATAACTGTAGCTCCTGAAATTATTGAAAAATAAGTCACCATATCTGCAATTAGTTTGTCTGAAACTTTAGAAAAGAGTGAGCTTGAAAACCTTATTCCTAACAAAACTGGTAAAACTAGATACATAAATAAAATCAAGTGATCTTGCAAAATATTTCCAGTAAACAACAATAAAGAAAGTGTAATCATTATTCCTAAAGTGAATACTGCATTTAAAGATGGCCTAAATTCACTTCCTTTTGTTCCTCTATATAAAATTGCAATGGGTGGGCCTCCAATTGCTGCAATCATTCCAAAAATTCCTGAGAATGTACCAGCAATTAATGCATTTATAGAATTTCTTTTTAAATTCCAACCAAAATAAGAACCTAGTCCCGCACTTAACACTATTGCACCAACAGATATTGAGAGAAAATCTGGATTTAAAGTCGTTAGAAAAAGTAAGCCGATTGGTCCCCCTATAATTCGTCCAGCGACAAGAAATTTCATTGGTTTCCAGTTAACTTTAGATTTTTCTCTAATAAAAACTCTTAAAGCTAATGGAAGCCCCAGAAGAGAAAGTAGCTGAGGGACTAGCGCAGGTTCTATTTGAACAATAATTGGAGAGGCAATAACCGCAAAACCAAACCCAAGTACTCCTTGGACAGATGCAGAAATAAACAATAAAAGTGCTAAAAAAATTAATTCAAAAATCGAGAGGTCGAAAGGAATACTCAACTAAGTGCTTTTTCAATAAGACCTAGAATCTCACCTTCTTCTGTATGTCGTCCTGTCTCTGACTTGGAGTATAAAAGTTCATCATTGAGATAAAATTCAAAAACTCCTCCTGACCCAGGAATTAAATTAATAGATTTAACTTTTTGACCGTATATTTCTAAAATGTCTTCAATCGTGCTAACTGCACGAGGTGTGTAGTTTCAAACTACACAAAATTCAAGTTTGATATCCATAAGACAAATACTATCATAAAAAACTCAAAGGAGATAGATGTTCGATTATTCAAAAATAACTAAAAATGATTTAGTAAATGAAGTAGAGAATTCATTGAAAGAAAGTAACGCGATAATCTCAGAAATTAAAGACTCTGAAACTCCCGAGCTCATGATGTTTGATTCATTTGAAAGAATTATTTCCGATTTATCTGGTAAGGTTGCTTTTTTAGCAGACGTAAGCAACTCTGAAGAAATCAGAGACTATGGCAACAAGGCTGAATCGTTAATAGGCAATTATCTGATTGAGGTAACTACTGATGTGGAATTGTATAAAAAATTTAAATTAATTGATGCAAGTACTCTAGATTCAGAGTCTAAAAAATATCA
>Ga0209929_1000578_pt1 | contig 13511 bp, 14 predicted proteins | sample SalPon2_C_H2O_MG_2_FD_185731 | JGI IMG/M metagenome (GOLD analysis project Ga0209929, IMG submission 185731) | Salt pond water microbial communities from South San Francisco under conditions of wetland restoration - Salt Pond MetaG SF2_C_H2O_MG... ... | reverse complement strand
TTTTTATATGGTGGTGATTCTAAATCACCTCAAAATGGTGGTGGAGGTGGAGCTGGTTATTATGGTGGTGGAGGTGGAGGATGGAATCCACAACACGGATCTGGTGGCGGTGGTTCTTCTTATATTGGAAATCCAAATTTAACCTGTGCTTCAACTACAGTAGGTGTTGAGGGTGAAGGTGGTGGAGTTACAAGTCCACTTTACGTTGCTGGAACAAATGAAGCTGGTGATGCACCAGGACCTGCTGGTGGTGGAGGACCAACTACAATTGGTGAAGATGGATATGTATTAATAACAGGCTCTTATTGTGTTGTTGGTTGTACTACATCAACAACTATAGTTTCCTCAGGTTTTACATCAAGTTCAGTTGCCACAAATGCTCGTATTGTAGTATTTGAAGAAGATATTGAAACACCTACACTAAACACGGATGTGGTTGCTTCTATATCACGTGATGGTGGAACAACATTTACAAATGCCACACTATCTGATTCAGGATATGTAACAGGTTCAAGTGGTCAAAGAATTTTAACAGGCCAAGCTGATATTTCAGGACAACCAAGTGGACAGTCAATGAGATGGAAATTAGCATTGGCAAATAATGCAGTTAAGATACACGGCGTATCGTTACAATGGAGTTAAACTAAATGGCATATATAGGAAGAGGACCAGTTACAGGAAGTTTTGAAAAACAAACGCTGACTGCTGATGGTTCTACAGTTACATACAATTTAGATTATACTGTTGGTTCTTCAAGTGCCATTTTAGTATCAGTATCAGGAGTTTTACAAGAACCAGAAGTTGCTTACAATATTGCTTCAGGTGGTTCTCAAATTACATTTACAGCCGCACCAGAATCTGGTGAAACAGTTTTTGTCGTCTATCTAGGAATTGCCTATGACGCTGGTAGTTTACTCTCAACAGGTGCGATTACAGGCCAAACAGAATTAGCCGAACAGGCCGCTGAAGATGATTTACTTTTAATCTATGATACTTCAACAACATCTTTAAAGAAAATTACAAAGGCCAATCTATCACCCGTTCTTTCATACACAACAAGAACAGCGACAGGTGATGCTTCAACAGTAGGATTTACAGTTACAAGTGGTGTGACAGTAGATGATGTATTAGTAACAGAAAACGGAGTTTTACAACAACCGACAACTGACTATACAGTATCAGGAACAACTTTAACTTTTGGCACGGCTCCAGCAAGTGGTGTTAAAATAGTAATAAGAGAATTGCCATAGTAGGAGATAAATAGTAGTATGACAACAAAAATAACAGACGCTAACATAGATTCAGATACACAAGATAATAACGCCTTTAACATCTCTTTATTAGGATTTAAAATGGCCGTTAACGAAGGCTTGACCGTATTTAATTTAGTTGATGGAGTTGTGGACGAATTTAATGATGAATCGGGCACAGACGAAGCGGAAGGTTCTAACGATAACTACTGTGCTACTTGTGATTTTTACAAAAACGCTAATGATCCAGTTTCTTATTCTGCTGGATTTACAACAACATCCGTAACAGAACCTGATACGTCAACTGCTGGTACTAATCCTACTGCTGGTTCTGGTACATTTGGTTCTTTTTGTGTTCCAGCTTGTATGACATCAGTTAATGTATATACTTGGGGTGCTGGAGGTGCTTCACAAGCTTATTTAAGTCCTTGCCGAACATCTAGTGCTTATGGTGGTGGTGGAGGATTTTCTTCAGGAATCTTAGGTGTAACTCCAGGTCAAACTTTAGGTATAGTTGTTGGAGAAGGAGGTCAAGGTGCTGTTACTCCAGATCCGAATACTAAAAATGGTGGTTTAGGTGGCGGTGGTGGTGAACCAACCTCAATTCCTACATCTAATGATGGTATGGGAGGTGCTGGTGGTGGACTATCAGGTGCCTTTAATTGTACTGCTACATCTGAGCCCGCATTGACAACTGCTCCTCAAGCTTATATTGTTGCTGGTGGAGGAGGAGGTAGTGGATTAGCCTTTGTTTGTCAACCTCAATGTCGTACATCTGGAGGACAAGGTGGTGGATCTTTTGGATTAGCTGGTTCTACAATCAATCCAGGTGCTCAAACTTCAGCTGATCCTACAACAGGTGCTGGAGGTGGTGGAAGTCAAACCGTTGGCGGATCATCAAATGCTGCTCCTGAACCAACTTCAGATGGTTCATTATTTAATGGAGGTTCACCAGCTTGTGGTCAATCGGATCAATTTGGCGCTGGTGGTGGAGGATATTATGGAGGTGGTTCTGGAGCTGGTGGTGCTAGTCCTACCCCTTATGGTTCTGCTGGTGGTGGAGGTTCAGGATATATTGCTCATCCACAAATAACTTGCGGATCATTTGCTCCTCAAGCAACAGGTGGTACTAATAAAAGAGTAGGTGCTGGAGTTCCAAGTCCATTATATGTTCCTGGAACAAATGAAGGCGCAGTTGCTAACGTACCTATAAATTCCGCAGATGGAGAAGATGGATATGTATTATTAACTGCTACTGTTTGTGGTAGCACTACATCAACAACAATCGTATCAACGGCCTTTACATCAACAAGTGTACCAACAACAAGTAGAATAGTCGTATTTGAGGAAGATGTAGATACACCAACTTTAAACACAGATGTAATTGCTTCAATTAGTAGAGATGGTGGAACAACATTTACAAATGCCACTCTGGCCGATTCAGGTTATGTAACAGGTTCAAGTGGTCAAAGAATTTTAACAGGTCAAGCAGATATTTCAGGACAACCATCAGGTCAGTCTATGAGATGGAAGTTGGCTCTTGCTAACAATACAGTAAAAATACACGGCGTCAGCCTTCAATGGAGTTAATCAATGGCTTTAACAAAAGTTACAGGTAAAGGAATTACTTGTAGTGCTGTTACTGAAGACAAATTAGGTACTTCGTCAGTTACTACAAATAAAATAGGACCAGATGCTGTTACTTCAGCAAAAATTAATAATGGTGCTGTAACGGCTGATGATTTAGCTTCAACTTTAGATTTATCTTCAAAAACAGTAACATTAGCAAGTGATTTAGTTTCAGATTTAAAAAGACCAGTACAAGACAATATTGCTTTACTTGGTTTTAAAATGGCCGTTAATGACGGTTTAACAGTTTTCAATTTAGTTGACGGCGTAGTTGACGAGTTCAATGATGAATCAGGAACAGATGAGGCCGAGGGTTCAAATGACTTATATAACTCAACAAACGATTATTACATTAACAGTACAACACCTGATGGTAGTCCATCTTGTTATTCTGCTGGATTTTCAACATCAACAATAACAGAACCAGATACATCAACTTCTGGAACAAATCCAGACCAACAATTAGGATCTGATGGTGAATTTATAGTACCTTGTGGTGTAAGTAGTTTAAATTTTACATTGTTTGGATCAGGTGGAGGTGTTGCTCTTAATTCTTCGTGTAATGGTTTAGCTTGTGCTGGTGGTGGAGGAGGCTTAGTAACAGGATCAGTAGCAGTTACAAGTGGTCAAACAATTTATGTGGTAACAGGAGAAGGTGGTGAAGGAGGTCCTTCAGGTACTAGTCCTGCTCAAGCTAGAGGCGGTCTTGGAGGGGATCATCCATCAACAGAATGTGCTACTGCTGGAAATAGACGAGGTGGTGGTTGTGGTGGAGGTTCAGGAATGAACGCAGCAGGTGGAGGTCTTTCTGCTATATCTACAGCAGCTTTAGGTTCATCAACACCAGCTATTATTGCTATAGCAGGTTCAGGTGGTGGTGGCGCTAACCCAGGTGGTTATGATGGAGGTGGTGCTGGAGGTACACAAGGTTATGCTGGTACAGCAAATTCTGCTCAAACATCATCAAGTGATTATTCTGGTGGAGGAGGTTCTCAATCAGCAGGAGGTCAAGGAGGTCCAGGACCACAAGGTTCAGGATGTGCTGGAGGATTTTTATATGGTGGTACTGGAAATGGTGGTGGAGGAGGTGGAGCTGGTTATTATGGTGGTGGAGGTGGAGGAGATAATACTCCAAATCCAGTAGGAGAAAGAGGAGGTTCTGGTGGTGGAGGTTCTTCATATTACGGACATCCTCAAGTTACCTGTGGTGCTACAACAGGAGCAGGACCTGATCCTGCTGGTGGTGGTAACAGGTCTGAAAGTGGTGGCGTAGGCAATCCTTTATATTCTTGTGCTGGTGCTGTAGGAGAAGGAGCACCTGGATTAGTAAATAGTGAGGATGGAGAAGATGGTTATGTATTTTTAACTGCTGCTGGTGGTGCTGCTTCAGCAACATCAACAACAATCGTTTCAGACACATTTACATCAAGTTCAGTTGCTACATCAGCAAGAATAGTAGTCTTTGAAGAAAACGTGGACACACCTACATTAAATACCGATATTATTGCTAGTGTCAGTAGAGATGGAACAAATTTCACTAACGCTACCTTATCAGATTCAGGTTACGTCACAGGTCAATCTGGGCAAAGAATTTTAACAGGCCAAGCCGATATATCAGGTCAACCGTCTGGTCAGTCAATGAGATGGAAACTGGCGTTGGCCAATAATCAAGTAAAAATACACGGCGTGGCTCTACAATGGAGTTAGACCGTGGCCATAACTAAAACAATAACTACATCTATTAAAGACGCTTCAGTAGAAGAAGCAAACATTAATAACTGTGCGGCTACTGTAAATAAAATAGGTGCTGACGCTGTTACAAGTGCTAAAATTAATAATGGTACAGTTACAACAGACGATTTAGCGTCAACTTTAGATTTATCTTCAAAAACAGTTACATTACCAAGTGACGCTATTTCTTTTGATAGAGAAAACTACAACATTGGCCTTTTAGGATTTAAGATGGCCGTTAACGAAAGTTTAACGGTGTTTAATTTAGTAGATGGTGTTGTTGACGAGTTTAATGACGAATCAGGTACAGATGAGGCCGAGGGTTCTAACGATTTATATTGTGCTACTTGTGACTTTTATCAAAATATAACTATAACACCCACTTGTGTTTCCGCTGGATTTACAATGACTACTATTACTGAACCAGATACATCATCAGCAGGTACAAATCCAGCAGACGGTGTTTCAACAAATGGTTCATTTACAGTTCCTTCAGGAATGACAGCTGCTAATTTATTTGTATGGGGTGCTGGTGGTGCTGGAAAATCAGGTGCTTCTACACCTTCTAGTAAAGGTAGAGGTGGTGGAGGAGGTTTTGCCACAGGTACATTAACAGTTACACCAGGACAATCTTTAACAATTACTGTAGGTGAAGGTGGTAGTGCTGGAGGTGGTGGTGCTTATTTAAATACAAGTGGTGCTGGAGGTTTAAGACCAGGACCCGCTTCAATATCTTGTCAACCATCAACTGCTGCTGGTGGTGATGGTACTTTTGGTGGAGGTGGTTTATCAGGAGTATTTACAGGTGCTTTATCAGGAGGTGCTCCCGTTGCCGTTGTAGTAGCAGGTTCAGGTGGAGGCGCTACTGGTCACGGTTCTAATTGGGAAGATAATGATGGTGGTTCAGGTGGTGGATTAACAGGTTGTGCTGGAGATACTACATCCGAACAAACAAGTAATACGCCAGGAGGAGCTTCACAAGCAGCCTCTGGAGGTGGTGGAGACCAAGAACAAGGTGGTCAAGCTGGATCAGGTAGTTGTGGTGGTTCAATTACATCTCAAAGTGGTGGTTTATTTTACGGTGGTAATGCTGGTTCTTATAATCCAGGAGAAAGAGCAGGTGCTGGTGGAGGTGCTGGATATTATGGTGGCGGAGGAGGTTCTTGGCCAACTCCTTTTCAGGACGGTTCTGGAGGTGGTGGTTCTTCATTTTATGGTCATCCACAAATAGCTTGTGGTTCAACTGAAGAAGGTGGTGCTACAGGTGCTGGTGGAGGCACAGCTAATCCAAATTATGTTCCTGGTACAAACGACGGTGGTTTTGGTCCAGGTACACAAAATGGTGATGATGGTTATGTACTTATTACAAGTTCATATTGTTTGTCTGTTCCTGGAGGATCATCAACAATCGTATCAACAGCCTTTACATCAACGTCTGTTGCTACATCAGCAAGAATCGTAGTCTTTGAAGAAAATATTGATACACCAACTTTAAATACAGACATTATAGCGTCTGTCAGTAGAGATGGAACTACATTTACTAATGCTACTTTAAGTGATAGTGGTTATGTTACAGGTTCATCTGGCCAACGTATATTAACAGGTCAGGCCGACATCTCTGGTCAACCTAGTGGTCAAAGTATGAGATGGAAATTACAATTAGCAAATAATACGGTGAAGATACACGGAGTTTCGCTATCCTGGGCATAGTATAAATAACTATATCATTAACAAGTGAGGAAATTATAATGGCAAAAAGAGATATACCAACAGAATTTAAAAAGATAAAAGTACCTGAAGGCTACGAGTGGGAAGTTCATAATCTTCACGCTTATGCTGAAAAGAAAAAGGCCTTTGAAAAGGGTGAAATAACTTTACATCAACTACAAGAATTTGAGCACCAATATAGAGAAAGTGCTGAGCAAAGAGAATGGCGTTGGCGTAGAGAACATATTATGGTTGAGTTAGAACAACAAAACGCTAAAAACTTTAGGTCGTTTAAAGAAAACGGTAAAGAGTTTGCTAAAAAAATGGCCGATATGGGTAGAGGTATTTCTATGTGGTGGTGGAGAAGACCTAAAAAAGGTGCTGGTAAAGGTAGAATGATTCAAAATTCTATTACAGGTGCTTGGCAACAAGAATACAAACCTAACAGGTCAATGAATATGAAAGCATGGTTAGCAGCTGCTGAACAAGGTAAAGTTATGCCTCATATGAATCCAAAAGGTGTGCCATTAAATAGAGAACCTACTGAAGAAGAAAAAGGTATAAGTGCTGAAGCTAAAAAGACTAGAGCAAAGAAAGTTTGGGATTGGGTACTTGGTGAAACAAATAACTTTGGTAGAGGATTTACTGATCCTAAATGGGGCAGACTTGATAAAAGTCAACCAGGTAAAGGTGGTAGAGCACCAAGAGTAGGAAAATATACTGTAAAATAATTTTTTATTATGAATTTTGTTATGGTTGAAGATGACTTTTTAAGTCAAAAAGAATGTACATCTTTAATAAAAAAATATAAATCAAAAACAAATAAAGAAACTTTAAAACAACACGTTTCTTATTGTGATTATGATATTACTGGTGAAAATGATTTACATTTAAAAGCTTCAAAACTTATTCAAAAGTATCAAAACAAATATCCTTCAATTAATAATACTGCTGAGCAATGGGGTATGAAAAAGTTTAAGTTTAAACATTTTCCACCAGGTTATGCTTTTAATAATTGGCATTGTGAACACGATTTAAGATATCCTGATAGAATACTTTGTATGCAAGTATATTTGAGTGACCATAATTGTGGTACAGAATTTTTTGATCCTAACGTAACAGTTATGTCAAAAACTGGTCGAGCTGTGATTTTCCCTGCTTTTTGGACACATTTGCATAGAGGACAGTTATGTCCAGATAAAAAAGATAGATATTTACTGGCAAATTACGGATTTCTATTGACAAAAAAATAAAATTGTGTTATAATATATTATGTTTTCTATATTTAAAAAAAGAAAAAAAGTAATAATTGATTGTTTTACTTATCATACAGCAATTGAGAAAGAATTTGCTATAAGTAAAGCTGTAAACTTTTATCCCGAATGGTTTAAAAAATTAAAAACTACTTATATAGAACCAGCAAACGAAGTAAACAAAGTAGAGTATTTACGTTCTACTATGAAAATGTGTGAAGGATTTAGAGATTATTATAGTCAAGGTTTTATTATACCATTATGGTCAGACTTAATAATCAATGTAAAAAAAAATATAGGTTATGATTTTTTATTTTCAGCACAAAATGATGTGTTATGTCACATTGAACATCACAATCATAATGAGTATGGTAACATGTTTAATAAGCATATACATGGAAAAATAATAACACCTTGGTTAATTAGGGAAAAGAGTGGTGTTAAATTTTTGTGGACTGAACCTAAATGGAATATGATAAAGTATTGGAATAATATTAATATTGTGCCTGGCGTTTGTTCATATAATTTACAATCTACAGCCCATATAAATATGTTTTTTACTAATGAAACTAAAAAAATAGAATTATCAGCAGGTCAACCAATGGTTCATATAGTACCAATTAGTGAAAATGAAATAGAGTTAAAAACACACTTGTTAGAAAAAAAGGATTACAATAAAATACAAGATTTGAGTAGTTATACATCAAAGTTTGTAGGGAAGTATAAATATAGACAAAAGATGAATAGAAAAAATGAAAGTGAAATGAAATGAGTAAGAAAAAACAATCACAAGAAAATCTGTTTATATCAACACAACAGACAGCACAACAACCACAGGTGATTGCACCTGCACAAGAACAACTACAGTTTAAAGTAGAAGATACTTTTAAGTGTCCTATTTACATAGCACACAAACCTGAATGGGTGAAAGATTTAAATAAAGCGTCTGATCCTATTATTGAAAGAGTAAGAGATACTTGGAAAAAGAAAATTAAAGATAAAAAAGATCCAACAACTAAAATGCCAAACTCACTTCATAGTGAATTACTATGGCAATATCCAGAATACAAAGATATAGCAAATTTAATCTTACAACAATCTTGGAATATATTACATTGGCAAGGTTATAATTTAGATAATCGTTTACCAATGTTAACAGAATTATGGGTACAAGAATTTCCTGAAGTCGGTGGATTCCACGATATACACGAACACGGTAATAATCATATTTCTGGTTTTTACTTTTTAAAGTGTAGTGAAAAAACATCTCATCCTGTTTTCCACGATCCAAGACCTGGTAAAAAAATGACTGATTTACAAATGAAAGATACAAGTAAAGTAAACTACGGTTCTTCACAAATACATTACAAAGTAAAACCAGGACAGTTTATTTTCTTTAATTCTTATATGCCACACGCATATGTTCACCACGAAGGAAAAGAAAAGTTTAGATTTATACACTTTAATATGCAAGCTACGATTGATCCTGGTAAGTCAACACAAGTTTAGCATAAATATAAAAAACTGAATTGAGGAGTATATTATGCCCAAAGCAAAAAAGAAAACTAAAACAAAAAAAACTAAAAAGGCAACACAACAAGAACTAGATAAAATTTCTTGTGGTAGTCCTAAAGTAAATCCTACACAACCTGCACAGGTTCAACTACAAGCAAATAATCAATTTTGTTCGATACTACACGCAACATTTTTTGATACAAAACAATGTGACGCAATTGTTAATCAGGCCGTAGAAGAATTGTGGATGTCAGGTGAAACAATTGGTGGTGGAGTAAATAAAAAAGTAAGACACGTGGAACAACAAGTTTTACCAATCAATGATAAAGGTTGGCCATTAACAAGAATACTTGAATTAGCAAAACAAGCTAATAATGCTCGTTATAAGTTTGATATGGCAGGATTTTTAGATGTTGACGCACCTATGTTAATGAAGTATGAAAAGGGTGGTCATTACGATTGGCACGTAGATACAGGTAATGCTGTATGTCATAGAAAATTAAGTTTTACAATACAACTATCTGATTCAAAAGATTATCAAGGTGGAGATATTGAATTTATTGGTTCAAAAGTTGACGCAAAGGCCTTTAGACAAAAGGGTGTTTGTATAATCTATCCATCATTTTTACCTCATAGAATTACAAAAGTTACAAAGGGTGTAAGACACGCAATCGTTGGGTGGATTCACGGTCCTACTTTTAAATAATGAAAAAGAAAAAACAAAATAAAGAATCTGAAACATTAAAATCTCATTCTCTAGCTAGAGAGTTATTTTTTCATACTCCTATTTTTTATAAAGATTTAACTAATGCAAAAGAAATCAATAAAGAACTTCTTAAAAAAATATTAAATTGGAAAAAAAGGGATGAAAAGGGTATTGTTCGTTCAAACTCTTTAGGTTGGCATAGTGCTGTAGATATGCACCATCGTAAAGAGTTTAATTTTATCACAAAAGAACTTTTTAAAATGCAAAAAGAAATATACGAAGCAGAACAATATCATCCTGATACTGAAGCTGTATGTGATAATATGTGGGCAAACGTAAATTACAAATATTCATATAATAAAAATCACGTTCATCCAGGTGCTCAATGGTCTGGTGTTTACTACATTCAATGTCCACCAAAGTGTGGTCATATTTGGTTTACAGATCCTTGTGGTGAAAGACACGTTGACGTACCCATATATGATGTTAAAAAACAAAAATTAACACATCAATGGAGAGAGGTACATTATCATCCTATTGAAGGCCGTTTAATAATGTTTCCAGGTTGGATGACACACGAAGTTGCCTCTAACTTAACAGATTTAAAAGGTGAAAAAGGTTATAGAGTTTCAATATCTTTTAATTTTAGACAAAGATGGAAACAAGGCAAATATAAAAATTTAAGAGGTAAAGGCCACGATAGTGGAGGAGTTGTTTCTTCAAATGACCTCTAATCCTATCATTAAGAAAAAAAGTATATCTTTGAAACATCATAGTCAAGTTTTAGATGAAATTAAAAAAATGACTGTGTATCCACAAGATATAATATTTAAAGGTTATTCATCTTTTAATGTTAATTTTGATTATGGTTCTTTTCCTTGTTTTAGAGAAATAATAGATAACTTTTTAAAGATGGCAGGAAAAAACTATTATGTTTTAGATTTCTGGTATAACATTTATAACTATCTTGGACGAGTTAAACCTCATAAACATAGAACAAGTAACCCTTTGTATAATGATTATTCCTCTAAAACTGGTGTATTTTATTTTAAAAAACCTAAAAATTCTGGTAATATAATAGTTGAAAAAAAGGTAATTAAAGTAAAAGAAAATGATATGATAGTTTTTGATTCTAATTATATACACGAATCTCAATCTAATAAATCAAATGATGTAAGAATTATTTTCTCAATAAATATGATGAAAAATGTAGCTAAAATATATAATCAAACTACTAACAAATGGGAAATGAAAATAGTAAAATAGGAGTATAAATAATATTATGAGTGAAAAAACTGAAACGACTAAATTAACTATTGATGGTAAAGAATACGAATTAGAAAAATTACCACCCTATGTGCAAAATATTATTGTAGCAAGACAAGAAATTCAAAAGTCTAAAATTAGACATGAAGTAGAATTAGAAAAGATTGCTGTTTTGACTGATTATTATAATAAAAAAATAAAAGAAGAATTAGACATAACAGATGGCAGCGATAGCAAACCTAATAATTGACCAAGGTGCAACCTTTAGTACAGACGTAACTGTAAAAGATAATGACGGAAACGCATTTGATTTAACAGGTTATACTGCTAGTGCTAAAATGGCAAGAGGTTATGCCTCAACTCGTACTCGTACAACAATTTCAACATCTATTGCCGATGACCGTACAACAGGTGTTATTACACTTTCTTTAACTGCTGACCAAACAAACAATTTAGACGCACCTGCTAGATACGTTTATGACGTAGAGATTGTAAGAACGTCTGATAGTACAGTTACAAGAGTTATAGAGGGTATTATTACTACAAGTCCATCTGTAACTACATAATTTCTTTTATTATATAATACATTATTCTTATAAATATACTAATAAGAGAGAAAAATCAATGGTTAAAGCAGTATTAGGAAGAAATAATGGTCTTTCGGCCAATATCAATAAAAACAATGCAGGTGCTCAACAAGTATCTGTCCAAACTCCTACTATTAATTCAGTTAACACATTTAAGTCTTTATCAGACGTAAATGCTTCTACTCTTAATGACGGTGCCCTTATTCAATATGATGCTGCAACAGAAAAATTTATAACAAAGACAGAAATATCTACCGAAACAGGAACCATAACGTTCAACGGTGGAAGTTTTTAAGGAGAATTAAATGGCAACAATTATTCAGATTAAACGTTCCTCGGGAACTACGGCGCCATCAACACTTAAACTTGGTGAATTAGCATACACCTATGGAACTGGAACACAGGGTAATTTAGGAGATAGATTATTTGTTGGAGAAGGTGGAGTTGATGGTAATGGAGACGCAAACAATATCACAACAATTGGTGGTCAGTATTTTACAGACCAATTAGACCACGCACACGGAACACTAACAGCTACATCTGCTGTACTTGTAGATAGTAACAAAGCAATAGACGAATTTTTTATTGGTAATAACGCAAGTGCTGGTGGTACTATAAAATTAAATGAAGGAACAAATAATGGTACAAACTTTATAGGAATTAAAGCTCCTAATGCCGTAACAACATCCACTACTTTTACGTTGCCAGATGGTGATGGATCAAATGGCCAAGTTTTAAGTACAGATGGTTCTGGTAATTTATCTTTTTCTACAGTCAACAGCACATTCACATTAGCTGCTGATAGTGGAACAAACGATTCATTTTCAACTGGTGGAACATTAACATTTGATGGTGGAACAGGTATTGATACTACTGTAAGTAATGACCAAATTTCAATTGCAATAGACTCAACTGTAACTACATTAACAGGTACACAGACTTTAACTAATAAAACTTTAACATCACCTGTTATAGGAACTGATATATCAACTGCTTCAGGCAATTTTGTAATAGATCCTGCAACAAACATTGTAGAAATTAAAGGTGATGGTTCGTCAGTAGTTGGTCAATTACAATTAAATTGTCATGTCAATTCACACGGACAAGTAATTGCTTCTCAACCACATTCCGTTGCTGCTACAAATACATTAACATTACCAGGTGGTTCTACAATTGGTAATGCTGATGCAACTTTAGTATCTGACACTGGTACACAAACATTAACGAACAAAACAATTAATACTGCTAATAATACGATTACTATTGTTGAAGCTGATATTTCTGACTTGGGTTCTTATATAACTGCTTCAAGTACAGATACACTAACTAATAAAACTATTAACGCTTCACAGTTAGTTAATAGTTCAGTTACAAATGCTAAATTGGAAAATAGTTCAGTTTCATTTACAGATGAAAGTTCTACTGCTGGTTCAGTATCACTTGGCGGAACATTAGAGTTTCTTGCTGGTGAAGGTATTAATACAACAGCAAGTGGTGCTACTTTAACAATTACTGGAGAAGATGCTTCAACATCTAACAAAGGTATTGCTTCATTTAGTTCAGATAACTTTGCTGTATCTTCTGGTGCAGTAACTATTAAAGATGGTGGTATTGTAAATGATGAATTAGCAGGATCAATTGCAAATGCTAAACTATCAAACTCAACTATTACAGTTGCTGGTGATAGTGGTTCAAATGCTGTAGATTTAGGTGATACATTAACAATTGAAGGTACAACAAACGAGATTGAAACTTCAGTTTCTGGAGATACAATTACAGTTGGTTTACCAGATGATGTAACCGTTGGAAACAACTTAACAGTTACAGGAGACTTAACAGTTAATGGTACAACTACTACACTTGCAAC
>Ga0209929_1000568_pt1 | contig 13620 bp, 17 predicted proteins | sample SalPon2_C_H2O_MG_2_FD_185731 | JGI IMG/M metagenome (GOLD analysis project Ga0209929, IMG submission 185731) | Salt pond water microbial communities from South San Francisco under conditions of wetland restoration - Salt Pond MetaG SF2_C_H2O_MG... ... | reverse complement strand
TAACGATATAGGTCTTACGTTTTTACTAAGCCACGAATCAGATAGTGAATCAGCTTCCCATCTACGAGTAACTGCATCCATCTCCTCTAACTCAATCTCAAGCATTCTAAGAGCAGTTTCTTTATCGGGCTGGGGTAAACTATCATCTTTAATGATTAAGTTCTTTAAAACGCCTAATACGCCTTTATCAGGAATCGTCTCTGCTAATGTCTGAAACACCCCCGACTTCCCTAGTAGGAACTGACCTAGTTTCGTCTCTTTGAACTTTTTTCTTTCTTTGCTCATACTTTACTTTTTTAGGTTTCTCTACTTTAGGTTCTTTAAACTCTATTAACCCTAAATTTGTATTGCGATATACTAAACCTCTATTTAAACCCTCTACATAACTACAATGTACCCAATTAGGACTATCGTCATTATATTCCCATATTAATACATCAAACTTTAAATTGTCTTTTATGTAATAAAATATATCTCTATTAGATACATCTGTACCATCGTTGTCTAGATCTATAGCTTGTCCTGTTATGTGTTTACTGTTTTTGCTACCACCTACTAAACCATTTAATCTTTCGCATCTATACATACTAGATACATAGATAGGTTTTTTAAAGTGATCACGTATAGGTTGAAATATTTTTTCTGCTGTTAGCTTTAAGTTGTCTATTATAATACCGCTAGGTGTATTGTCTAGTCTTTTACGTTTAGCTGTTTCAGATCTACACGCTTCTGCTAATGTTAAATTTTGTGATAGTTTCATTTTAATAATATTTATTCATAAACCACTTTAAGAATACTGTTGCCCAAAACATAGTTAATAATAACCATACTGTAGAGTAAATTATATAAGGTACTTGTAGCCAAAACGCCTCTTTAATACCTTCCCAAATTTTATTTAAAAAGTTTTTCATAATATTTTATTTATAAAGTTAATCATTTTTTAATATAAACCTAAGTTCAGTTTGGAACTCCCTTTGATCTATCTTTAATTGTTCTACTTCATCTTCTACTGCTCTTGTATTAGGAAAACAGTACTCTTGTTGATTGTGTGATGTTTTTCTTGCAAGAGTTGCTACTTCTTCTATTTTAGCATTTAAATTATAATATGAACCTGCCATTGATACAACAAGAGAAACAAGCATTACTACTTGTCCTATGTTAATTGAAAAATCTGCTTTACCATTTCCATTAATATCAATTTTTGCCATTTCTTAATAGTTGTGATATTTTTATTATTGTATAAACCAACGTTGCTATAATTAGAAGTCCTTGTAGAGCTTCATTTATTTCTGCTATTGTTATTATATAAACTGCTACTCCTAATACTGTTGGTTCAAATCCATTCATTTTATTATTCTATTGTAAGTTCAACTACTTTCCAAGTAAGATTATCTTCATCCCACTCGTATATTTTATCTTCTGATGCATCTTCTGGGTATGGTACTGGTGCTTGCCATATAAAGTTTTCATCAAGCGACCAACTTGCATAAGGTTGTGGTGCATAAAATGCATCATTATCTTTATCCCAAGTATAACCAACTCCAGCAAAATTATATCTAATATTGCCATTATAAGATGTTTGAACCCAATTTCTGTGTCCAAATAATCCGTGACAAAAATCAATACCTTTTTGTTCAGATTCTTCTTCACCTAATAATAATTCGTTGTTATGTACAACGATTACTCTTGTTACTATGTTATTTTCGTTTATTTCTGCAAAATGTGCCATATTTTATGTAGTATATGAACCGCTACCAGTATATGTTAGAATCGTATCTGTTCCGTCAGTTGTTACTGTTGGGCTTCCAATTGTTGTGCCAGAATAAGATGCAGTCGGCATTCTTAAAATCACAACACCAGCATTGCCGCTTCCGGAAGCACTATTTACACCACCGCCATTACCTCCTCTACCAATAGTTCCTTGTCCAGCGGATCCAGATGAACCACCGTACCCTCCACCACCACCGCCACCGCCAGCATAATAAATAGAAGTGCCTGTTATACTTGATTGTTTTCCATCACCCCCATTACCTGAATTACCAGTTGTACTTGATTGACCTACTTGTGAAGCTCCACCACCACCTCCAGAAACATAATGTGCAAATGTTGCATTACCACCAGCAAAACCTTGTCCAGCCGTACCGGAGCCAGGTGTATAATTACTTCTAACACCCCCACCAGATCCACCAGTTCTTCCGTTTGGATCAGGATCATTACCTGTTGATCCAGCTCCTCCGCCTATGGATGTTACTGTAGAAAGACCTGAGGCTGATATTATAGAATTACCTCCGTTTGACCCTGCTCTGCCGCTTGTATTACTGCTTCCACTACCCGCAGCACCAACAGTTATAGTCATAGTAGTCCCAATTGCAACAGAAGTATATGTAGAAGTTAAATAACCACCAGCGCCTCCGCCACCTCCTAAATCGCTTGCACCGCCACCTCCACCAGCAACAACAAGATAATCAACGTCATAAGGCGCAACTACACCTCCAGCAATACTTCCAAAAACAAATGATTGTCCAAACATATTTTATTTATTTAAACTGCAATTTGTGAAATTGAATACCAAAATTCGGTTGCACTTACGCAAATGATTTGAATGAAATTCTTTGTTGAACTTGTGTCATCATAATCACCTGCTATTTTGTTAAATGTACCAGCTCCTCCACCTACTGTCCAAGTATCTGCTGTGTATGAACTACCTGCTCCTGTTACTATTATTGATTTAGTTACTCCTATTTTGGGGTTGGTTATGTTAAAAGTAGTATTCGCATTAGGTGTTAAAGTAAATACTTGTGCTGCATCAAAATCTACATTTACAGTAGCACCTGCTGTTAACGTACTACTTGTTGTAAATTCTGCGTCTACTTTTTCAAAACTTACAGAATCATCTGCTAGTTTAGCTGTTGTTACATTAGCGTCAGTTATTTTTACTGTTGTTACTGCATCTGCAGCAAGTTTACTTGACGTTATATTAGCGTCTAAGATCTTACCTGTTGTTACGTTGTCGTCTAATATTTTAGCAGTTGTTATCGCATCATCTGCTATTACGTTTGTTGTTACTTTAGTTGTTGCCATTCTTTTTTATATTATTTATTTTGTTTTATTATCCAAATGTCGGTGATGCGCTTCCAAAATTTTTCCACGCACCTAATCTGTTCAATACACTAGGTTTTAATACTCTTAAATAACTGCCACTTGCGGCACCTAATGTACTAGCCGATACATAACTGTTACTGCTTGTTATAGATGTTTTATATGCAATAGCTTGTGCATCAGTTGCAGCATAATTCATTCTGCAAATCCAATAAGTGCCATTATATTCCCACTTTCCTATATAACTTGCTGTTGCTGTTGCTCCATTAGTCCAACTACCATTATATGATGTTTTATATTTTGAATCTGTTCCACTAGTAATAGTCCAATAACCATTATGAAAACTTATGTGAACATTATCCCAACCATAACCTGAAGGAGAATTTGCAGTAGCTGTCCCCCCTAAAGAAGCCGCATACCAAGCCCCTTGATTTCTAGCAATCCCCATATACTTATCATTATCTACATCATAAACTATATAAAGACCCCAACCGAAACTATCCACTGACCAACTTGTAATACTTCCACCAATAAACCAATCATCATCTGTTGATGTATAATAATACTGCGGACCATTAGAATCAAATCTTCTACCAATTATTACTCTTGTCGGCGTAACAGTACCATCAAGACCATAACCAGTAAAAGGTAAGTTTTTTGTAGACCAATTGCTTGAACTTACAGCACCATCAATATTTGATGTATATGCAATTGTCATACTGCCACTTGAACTCCCCCCTCTTAAACATATATTACCTCCAATGGTTGGAAAAACTCTATTCCAGACACCTCCTGAAACTACATTTACCCATCCACCACTAGCAGATGAATTTGATGTTTGATATATTCCATTTCCTGTTGTTGCTATCCAAGTAAATCCATCCCATTGTAAATCTGAAATATATGAACCACCTACAGTTACATTTGACCAACTTGTATTAGGATTCGAATTAGTATTATAATAAACTTTAGATTCAACACCTAAAACAGCTACAAAATTAGCACTAGCAGCTGATGGGCTACCTGTTAACCTAACATCGTCATAACTGGTGCCTGCTTCATTTATAATTATTTTTCTACCTAAACTCATATTTTACTACGTCTCCTTTTTTAGTTAGTGCATTTATTGCTGTTTCGTAATCGTTATGGTTGTTTAATATAATTGCTCTTTCATCTTCTACTTCTTGAGGTACATCTATATTTCTATCTAACTTTCTTATATAATACCAGTCAGTAATTTCTAATTTAGCTTTAGTATTATAGTTTAACTGATTTATTTTTTGTTGTTTAAGTTCAGCTAAAGTTTCTGACCACGTTTTTTGTATTACTGTATAATAATATTTATTATCTTCTAAATACAATTCACCTAGTTCTTCTATAGCAGGATCATACTGTGGATCTACTACTTCGTAAAAACCTTCTTCTTCTAATACTTCTACAGGTGAACTTGCAAAACCACCCATATAGTATTTTGTACCATTCCAAGTTGATGGTAATTTGTTAAATATTTTTATTTCTCCGTTTATATTATTTGCTCTCATAATTATTATGGTGTTGGATCACTTACATAAGTACCAATAGAATAGTGGTAAATTTTAGCACCTGAACTATCGTCAGTACAAACTATTTGAATTAAGTTATTTGCTGTACCATCGTAATCTGTTGAACCTACTTTGTTAAATGTTGAACCTGTTTCGCTAAATGTTATAGCATAATTTCCTGTTAATATTAAATCAATTACTTGACCTTGTGCTGCATTACTGAACGTAAACGTAGCTGCTGCATTAGCAGTTGCTGTAAACGTAGAAGCTGCACTAAAGTCTAATGCAAAAGTACTTCCTGTGCCTAAAGCACTTAATGCAGTATATCTATTTTCTAGTTTATCGTGAGTAATATTATTATCAGCTACCATTGCAGTTGCTACGCTTCCTGTATCACCAGTTCCTACTAAATCACCTGAAGCTGTTGGTAATACTAATACTGCACTACTTGCTGCACTATGTGGTGCTGCTTTTAATGTTTGATAATGAGCGTTGCTTACTTCACAGTACATTCTCATTTCTGCTACATTACCTGTATTACTTCTAATTTGAATACTTCCGTCATCTACTGTAACACCACCTGTACTACCATCACCACCCATTGTAAATGCATTAGGCGTACTAGAAGATAAACTCATTGTAACGTTACCTGTACTAACTGAAGCAGTAATTCCATCACCACCTGTTAAACTTTGTACTACATTACTAAGGTTTACAGAAACTAAATGCTGTACTTCAATATTAGTTCCATTAGGAACGTTTGTATCGAATGTTAATGTAGTACCTGATACTGTATAAGAACTATGTAATTGATAAACTCCATCAAAATATACAGATAATTCATTTTCACTACTTGCCGAATTACTTAATGTATATGCTGCAGTACTACCGTTTCCAGTATAAGTATCTATTGCTATTGTATTTGCTCCTGCTGTCGCTGCTATTGTTAATGTGTCAGTACCTGCGTCAGTTGTTATTGTTACATTAGATCCTGCTGCAATATTTAAAGTATCATTTGTGCTATCAGCTGCTATTGTTGATTGACCTGATACTGCTATATTACCAAAAGCGTTATCTCCTACTGCTGTATTAGAAATAGTAAAGTTAGGGTACGTACCACTTACACCTATACCTGTACCTGCTGTTAAAGCAACAGTTTGATCTGGACTATCATTTGTAATAGTAAAGTTTGGATAGGTTCCCGATGTAGATATTCCCGTACCACCTGTCAATGAAACCGTTTGGTCTGGTGATGAATTCGTTATAGTAATACCGCCATCTGCATTTGCAATACTTACGCCAGTTCCTGCTGTTAGTAAAGCGTTTTCAAAATAACTATTTGTTGCATCATATATTAGTATATTACCTGCCGCTGGACTTGTTACATTTGCATCAGTTAAAGTTGATAGTGTATGTTCAGTTGCCGTTGGTACTCCACTAGAATTACCTAACCAGAAATAATTTTGTTGTATGTTAGGAATATCGTTTGATCTAAGTATTGATGAAACTAATATTGAACCGTCTGCTGTAGTAGATACTCTACCTACTTTACCTACATTTTGTATTAATGCTGTTCCTGTTGGTTTTGTGGTTGTCAAACCTCCTCCTGATTTTACATAAATCGTATCATTTTCTGATGGCGTTACTCCGTCTATTGGATCAGTAGTTAAGTTTTTAAGTACACCACCTGTTACAATATATCCTTCACCATTGTTTGCTAAATCAGTTAATAATAAACCTGATGCTGGCATAGTTGATGCACTTGCCGCATTAGCAGGTGCAACAGTTACTACAGCCGAAGCGCCAACTGAACCTGTTACATATACAGGTGTTCCTTTTGTAATTGTACTTCCTGATGTATTTTTACAAGCTACTCTTACTTGATCTGTACTTTCACTAGATAGCGTTATTGTATCACCTGTTTCTGTAATAGTTATATTGCTACCTGCTGCAAGTGTTACATCATCAGTACTAGCATCGCTACCTGTTAGTCTTATTATTGCATTAGCGCCTGATGTTTCACTACTTAATGTATAAGTTGTATCTGTATCTGAAGCTGCAGCAATAGTAAAGCTAGGGTATGTTCCTGTTACCGTTACATTTGCGCCACCCGTTAAAGATACCGTTTGATCGGGAGCGGAGTTAGTTACTGTAAAATTCGGATATGTACCCGATGTAGTTATACCCGTACCTGCTGTAAGAGCAACTGTCTGATCAGGTGCTGTATTAGCAATAGTTAATGTGTTGCTTACATCATCATAAGTACTACTAATTGATGTACCTGCTACTATTAAATTAGCAACTCTATCGTCTACACGCTCTGCAGTATAATAAAGATTAGTTCCTTCTGTTAAATTTGTTGTAGATTTAGTTCCGAATGCTGTGTCAAATCTAGCCGTTGTATAATAAAGGTTACTCGTACCTTCGCTAACTGAATCAGTATCAAAACTAATATTAGCACTACCATCAAAAGAAACACCATTTATTGTTCTTGGTGTTGATAAGGTATCTGCAGTTGATGCGGCTATCCCTAAGCTATCTACATATGTTTTAGTAATGTGTGCTTGTACTTCACTTGAGCTTGGTCCAGTATAGGAAATGACTCCTGTTGAACTATTGTAAGACAAAGAACCGTCACCACCATTGTCAACCGCACTTATTAACGCTCTTACATTTGCATCCGAAGGTCCCGTGTAAGTAAACACACCTGTTGTATTATCATAGCTAAAACTTCCTAGTCCGCCTGTATCATTTGCAGATAAATCTGTTAAACTTATCCCTGCTCCACTATTAGCTATTGTAAAACTTGGATAAGTACCTGTTACAGTAATACCTGTACCCGCAGTTAAACTTACTGTTTGGTCAGGTTGTGTATTTGTAATTGTAAAACTAGGGTATGTACCACTAGTTGATATTCCCGATCCTGCACTTAACGATACGGTTTGGTCAGGCGCACTATTTGCTATTGTTAGTGTTCCTGCATTATCATCATACGTTTTTGTAATACCCGTACCTGCTTGTATCAAAGTATTCGCTTGATCGTCAACTTTTTCTGCAGTATAATATTCATTAGATCCTTCTGTAATATTATCAGTTGTTAAACTAATATTTGCTGTACCATCAAAACTAACGCCTGCTATTGTTCTTGCTGTTTCTAATGCTGTTGCCGTATCTGCATTTCCAGTTACATCTCCCGTTACATTTCCTGTAACATTTCCAGTTAAATTACCTGTAACATTACCCGTAACATTACCTGTTAAATTCCCAGTTACATTGCCAGTTAATGGTCCACTAAAAGCATTAGCGGTTATTGTACCTAAAGCAGTTAAATCACCGCCTGTATTCATACTTAAACCACTAGTGTTACCAGCACCATCTGTAATTGATTGCAATGCTGCAGCTAGTGTTCCGTTATCACCTACTTTTAACAGCGATGTATAAGTACTACTTATTGAATTTCCAGTTAATGTCGCCATTTTTCTTTAATTTATTATTTATATACTTTTTTAATTTTACTATATTTTTGTTTTTTATCTTATATCTTTTCATAGAACCCAACCATTAAATAAATTGTCTTTGTCTGGATATACATCTTCATTAGAGTTTTGATTATATTCTACAAATAAATTATTATTAAAACTTAAATAATCTATCATTCTTCTTATATAATACTCTGCAAACTCTCTTTCTTTATTTACTAAATAATCTACCTCTGATTTAGTTACACTTTCAGCGTTTTCGCTTATGTGTTTAAATACACCTGCGTTTTTTACTTGATATGCTGCAAATGGTAAATAATCCATCATTGCAAAATGTATTAATGCAGGTTGTATATAGTTGTTGACTAATGTTAGATAATTACCCGTTAGTGTATCATCTGTTATTTTTGTTTCTATTGCTTCATATAGTTTAGTACCTAAGAAATTTTGTATATGTATTTCTTGTGCTAATTTTATATAAGGCAATAACTTATCAACGTCTACATTACCATCTAGTATTGTATTCTTTTTTAAGTCCTGTACTTTTATAAATAATACTTGTGCCATTACTTCTTATTTTTTCTTGCTGTTTTATAGCCTTGATTACTCATATCTTTAGGTGCAACTTTAGCCTTTTTATGCCCTGCTGGTCTTGGTTTATATGTTTTAGGTATTGTTTTAACTTCTTCACTACTAGATAATGCTTTATCTTCATAATACTCGCCATCTTTTTTCTTTTTTAATTTATATAACCTTTCTTCCCAGTAATGACCACAGTTTGGACCACCTTTATATTTAAATAAATCATATGCTTGACCTTTATGACCAAATGACTTATTTACACCCTCCCTTGATGCTTTATCAATATCCTCTAATCTATATACAACACCACTTTTAGATCTAGACATCATAGTTTTACAAAAATCCCTAGTATTACCACTAGAATACTTTTCTGAATATGCGTATCTTACTTTGTAAATACTTTTGTCTAAATAACTATCACCGCTAGGTTTAGATTTTATAGATTCTAGTTCTAAATCATTATCTATAACACTTTGTTTCCAAATATTTAAATCTTCATTATCTTCTGAATATTCTCTAGTTGCAATTAATTCGTAGTCATCCATTGTTTCACCTTGCAATGTATCTAAGAAATAATTAGCTGTATCATTAGTTAATTCATAATTTGCAGATAGTTCCGCTTTATCTTCTAATTCAACACCAGTTTCTTCTTCTCTAGTTTCGTCATCTACTAGGTTACCACCTAAGTCAGTAAATTCTAATGGTTGTAGTGTTTTAAAGTATAAGTTTAATGAAACATTATTAAATGCTAAAATAGTATCTAAAGCATCTAATATATATTCTTGTTGTACTCTAATAACCATATTGTCAAATAATATACTAGCTTGTTTTAATTCATCAGCATTACTACCTAAACCATTATTTTGTGTTCTAATACCTAATAATAAAGGTGATGATAATCTATGCCCTACTAGTATTTTATTGGTAGCTTCATCACTTAAAAATTGATATTGGTTATGTGCATCAGATAATTGTACTGGATCTATAGTAGCAGCGCTTTCTTGATTGTCATTAAATGCTAATATAAATTTACCTGCATTACTACTTCCACTAAACTTTTCATATATACGTCTTTCAATTAACTCTCTAGATTCTTCATCAGGCGTACCGTTATTAAAATTTAAAAGCATACTCGGTGCCATTCCATTCTGTATATTATTGATGTGATAGTTAGCTACTTCTGCTTCTAATTCACAGTAAGGTAATGCACCTTGATAAGTAACGGGTGTATAATAAAAATAACCTGCTCTATATGGTTTAATGCATAATATTTCTATTGCATTATTACCACTACCAAAAGCTGGTATTCTTGTTAGTTTATCTCTATTAGTATATTTACTCCAATCGTGAAAATAATAATATCCTTTTATATCACCCTTTTTATCTGCTTTTTCAGCTCTAAGTGTTTGTACTGGAAAATGCTCTACCTTAACTATTTTACTTCTATCTACATTATAATATACTTGCAAAGTAGCTTGACCTAATAAATAAAAGTCAGAACATATTTTTTTAATTTCATCTTTACTAAATAAAGTAACCGCTTCGGCATACTCCATAGGTTTTTTATCGCTGTTAGTTGCGCTTAAACCTTTACCATATATCATTTCAGTAATTCCATTAATAATTGCATTATTAGTTGGACTACCTTGATATTGGTCTATTAGATATTGATAATAATTGTTATCCTCACCATAAGATACAAAATCTTTATTTTTTTGCTCTGTTATTTTAGGAGCTGTGTACGTGCTTAAATTTACTACTCTGATATTACTCATTAGTTTATTATTATATAGTCATCATCAGGATAACTTGTTGTTTGTGTGTATTGTCCGCTATTAATTGTATAATAGTCATTATCTGCTTGATTTACTGTTTGATCTGTACAAAATATTTTATCTAAATATATAGATTCTTCACTTGTAGTTATATTTTCCCAGTTATCTGTTGCAAGTTGCCATTGTGTCGTGTATGTATTCCATAAAGCGCCTACACCTTCTAAAATACTTAAATCATAAAACCTACCTTCTTTTAAACTAAAAGTTGTAGATATTGATGCTTTATCGTTTGTCTTTGTAAGTGAAACGTTTTCAGTTCTTGTTGTTGTGTTAGTACTAGTATCTCTTAAAGATAGTATAACCGCTGACGGATAAGATCTCGGTGCAAAGGTTATAGTTTGTGCTGAAGTACTAGTTGTTAAAATCTTCATACATATATAATAAAAAAAAATATATTTTTTATATAATAAAAAAGGGAAGTTAAAAACTCCCCTTTAAAAACACACAAAAACAAAAAACTTTTATGAAGTTGGATCAATCTGTGGCGTTTCATTTGCTAACGCAGTAACTACCGTTCCTGTTACGAATAACGGAGGTATTACTTCTGTAGCTGTGAACGTCAGCGTAAATCCTGATAGGTCTGAATATGCAGCTCCACTTACTATGGTTCCCGCAGTTACTTCAGCTCCTTGATGGAAACCTACCATTAAATAGTTAGCGTCTGTTTCACCTGATACCATAGAAGTATCCTGAACTGAATTGTTGTCTTTTATTACAACGTGTGGTCTTGCTGCTGCTAGAAGTTTAATTTCTTCTTGAGTTGCCACATCTAAATGTGTAAATGTTAATTCTAAAGTTGTTTCATATACTGTTGTACCTGTATCTCTAGAACTTATAATATTTGTTGTTAATGAACTAGTAGCACCTTTTAAATCGTATTCAAAAAAAGCTGGTGTTCCTGATAAAGCAGAAATATTACCTGCAGCGATTGTTGCTGTACCTAATGTACCATAGTCTGCAAAATATACTTTACTTAATCCACCTACCGATTCTTTACAAGGTAACTTCCTTCCTGTTGTTAATGCACAAGCCATAATTTATTTTATTTTAAAAAAAAAGGTAGGTAGTATAATGCCACCTACCCTTTTTAAGTTATACTATTATTTTAATTACGCAGTTGCATACAGAACGATGTCCCCACCGATCGCGTGCTGAATACCTGCTGTAAACCTCATTACTACTCTTACGTTTTGAGATCCATCTAGATCTGCCATATCAATTACTTTTACTTCGTTTTGATCTGACATTAATCCTGTCCCAAAGAAAAGATTAGATTTCTGTGCAGCTACCGCATCATTGTCAGATAGACCTGGAGCGTTTACTACTTGAATTCCATCAAATGATAATGAGTTACCCATATTATACCATTGAGTACCTTGAGCGTTTGTACCTGCAGCACCTAATCCTGATGCACCGAATCCGCCTAAAGCTCTAATATAGTTTCTGTACATATTAGATGGTAAATAGATAGCTAAATCTTCAGCACCATATACTGCTGTAGGAATAGCGTCAGCTATTTTTGCAAGTTCTTCTATTACGTTTGCAGACGTAGATGCTGTACCTGTTACATCGTTTACGTCACCATCTGCACCTAAGGTTGTGATAAATCCATCAAACTCTCCTGCTGTTGCATTAGTACCTGTCCAAATGTTTTGTTCCATTTTTTGAGCTACTTTATCTGCTACGTGAGCAATTAAAAAGTCAGAAAACTTAGGAGGTAAGTTATCAAATGCAGAATATCCCATTTGTACTGCTTCCCAATCTGATCTGAAATCTTTTTTACATAATTCTAAGTTTACCTGAAATTCTTCTGGTTGTAAGATTCTTTCAGTTAAAGTTAGCGTTGAAGTATCTGTAAAGTCACAAGTACCATCTTTTACGATACCATCTGTTGCGACTTTTTTCATTACTTGTTTAAATTTAACATTAGGTACAATAGTTATGTTACCCTCTGCTAACGTTTTACCTGATAATAGAGCAGCTGAAATATATTTTCCTGCAAATTCACCAGCATACGTTGTTGTTATTGAAGTTGTTGTTGCCATTATTTAATTAATTATTGTTAGAAATTGCTTGTAATACTCTACCATAGGTAGTGTTTTGATTTGAGTTGACTGCAAACTTTGCACCTAATTTTTCTTCAATGTTTTCAGGTGAATGTTTGATGCCTTCTGCCGCAGGTTGAGATAATTCTTCTTGCTGTGACATTTCCTCTTTTTCCTTATCGCCTGATATAGCATCGATAAGTCCTTTGATTTGCTCTTTTACTTCTTCAACAGATTCTGCTAAAGCTGTAAGTTCCTCTTTAGTAGCGTAACCCATTTCAGATTTTTCTTCTTCCTGAACTGGTGCTTCTTCAAGGTTAGTATCTTCTACTGCTGCTGCAGTTTCGTCTACTACTTCTTCTGAATTTTTGATATCTTCTATCATACCTTCTGTTTTAACGATTAATATTCTATTGTCCGAAAGTTCGTACTCACCAATAGGTAAGGGAACATTCTGATCCTCTGTTTTAATAAATACTTCGCTACCCGATTCAAATTTATCAGCAGTTAGCACAGTACCGTTCTCCAGAGTTATTTCTTCTAAAGAAATTTGTTCTAATTTTACGTCTACATTATTAGGATCAACACCTAATAAAGTTTTGACCTTTGATAATATCTCTGTAGCATTCATAACTATATAATGAATACACGATATTTTTTTACATTTTGTATTAGAGAAATTTTAAATACGCCCTATTCCTTGCGCTTCTAATGAACCATCACAGCATTTACGACTATAAGTATTGTCTGGACACAAACAAGCCCTTCTAGCACCTTTAGGTGACGTTCTACTAGGTGTTTTAAAATGTTTATTTTTCTTCGGCATTATTTACAAATACAATATTCGCAGTTACACATATTATTTTTTAATAGGTACACAGTTAGGTACTTTTTTTCCGTTTTTAGTTTTATATCCTATCATTTCATACCCGTCCCAACAAGGTTTCTTTAGTTCTTCGCTGTGTTGCTCACAAGGCATATACCATTCTTTACCTTCGTATTCGTGTACGTGATAACCTTCGCACCCTAAGTCTTTTGC
>Ga0209929_1000564_pt1 | contig 13656 bp, 26 predicted proteins | sample SalPon2_C_H2O_MG_2_FD_185731 | JGI IMG/M metagenome (GOLD analysis project Ga0209929, IMG submission 185731) | Salt pond water microbial communities from South San Francisco under conditions of wetland restoration - Salt Pond MetaG SF2_C_H2O_MG... ... | reverse complement strand
TGAAAAGTTAGCTGCAAGAAACGCTACCAAAATCAAAGCACTCAAAAAGAAGAGAGCAGAGGTAATGAGAGATATGGAGCAAGAAGCTGAACCGGAAGGTGGTAAGATTGCTGATAGATATGGTAGAATCCTAAATAAGATTGATAATGATATCATCAAGTTAGGTGGTAACCCAATGACAAACGAAGAAATAATCAATTTATTCGTAGAAGAAAACGTACCAACTAATCCATCTAAATGGTCTTATTATAAAGCACAAGCAAAAAAGAAATTCGATGTTTATCCATCAGCATACGCTAATGGTTGGGCAGCAAAGAAATATAAGGCAGCCGGTGGTGGTTGGAAAAAGAAAAAATAGTTAGGATAATCCAAATTATTTTCGTATATTAGTAACAATTAAAATCAAGTTATGGCAAAAGGTAACATTTACTGGTTTACAGGCCAACCAGCACATGGAAAAACTGTACTCGGTAAGAAGTTAGTAGAACTCCTCCAAACCGAAAAAAGAAATTGGAGAAAAGATGTATTCCACGTCGATGGTGATGACTTAAGAGCACTCACTGTAAATAAAGATTATTCAGAACAAGGTAGAATTGATAACATTCGTAGAGCTCAGATGATTGCTGAGTATCTTTGTAATAACGAATGTGATGTGGTCGTATCATTAGTAGCACCTTATGAATGGTTAAGAGAAGAATTCAAAGAAAGAATCGGTTTAGATAATTTCTCAGAATTTTATGTACATTGTTCTACACCAAGAGAAAGAGACCACTTTCATGCAAAGGATTATGTAGCACCTCAAAAGAACTTTTTTGATGTAGATACTACAAAAGACAATCCGAATCAATCATTCACAAAAATCGTAAATCATTTAAGAGAAACAAATAAGTTATAATGGCAAATTTTCAAGCAAAAGCAGATAAAGAGAGTTCCTCTACGGAAAAGAAGTATTCAGTATTTTTCGGGAGATGGCAACCATTTCACAAAGGTCACTATTGGCTGATTAATGAAAGGTTGAAAGAAGGTAAAAATGTATGGGTAGCAATCAGAGATGTAAAACCTGATGAAAAGAACCCTTGGACAGCACATGAAATTATGATGAACCTTTCAGAGGAATTAAAAGACCTCATTGAAGAAGGCAAAATCTTTTTATCAATTGTTCCTGATATTGAATCAATCAATTATGGAAGAGGAGTAGGATATGATGTAATCGAGCATGTACCACCACAAGAAATAGGTGAAATCTCTGCAACTTCTATCAGAGAACAAATGAGAAAAGATGGTAAGTTATAAGAGACACATTGCTAAAACTATAAGTTGGAGAATCATAGGAACATTGGATACAATGATTCTTTCAGCTGTAATCACAGGAAGTTGGGAAATGGGATTGGCAATCGGTGGGGTGGAAGTATTCACAAAAATGATACTTTATTTCCTTCACGAAAGAGCTTGGTACAACTTTTCTAAGTTTGGTGTAGAAAAAAAGGATTAATCTATATTTATATACATAGAAACAAAAACTTAAATAGTATATAAAAATGGAAGATGTTACAAATGGGGAATCACTATTCCCCCAATTTGACCCAACCAAAGATTTATCACAAGCACCTAAACAAAGAACTAAACGAGGTTTAGGAGCCAGACCACTTTTAGAATCTGAAATCAAAGAGATACAACAAAAGGCAAGGTCTGCTGCAGAAGCAGCGAGAATGTTGGGAGTATCCTATAACACATATAAGAAGTACGCTAAAGAGTATGGTGTATTTGAGGATTTGAAGAATCCGCATGGTATTGGTATCCGTAAAGGAACTAATCCTGGTACATTAGCACATTCCTTAGATGATATTTTAGAAGGAAAGTATCCAGATTATCCAGTTTGGAAACTTAAAAAGAGATTACTCAATAATGGGTATATGTTAGAGAAGTGTAACAATTGTGGATTTGAAGAAAGAAGGGTAACTGATTTCAGAGTTCCATTGGTGTTGGATTTCTTAGATGGGGATAGATGTAATCATAAGCATGAGAATCTTAGGATGTTGTGTTTTAATTGTTCATTCCTCATAAATGGTAACCTTACAGGTCCAAAAAAGGAGTACGAATATTAATTTAAGATTAAATTTGGTTTTTTTGAATTTTTTTCGTATCTTTGTTAAAATTAACAATATATAAAAATATAAACTTATGAAATATTTTGAAGTTACAGTAGAAGTGGAAGTTGCAACACTTAAAAATGGCAACCCAAAACTAAAAAAAGAAATCTACTTGGTTGATGCTCAATCAGTAACCGAAGCAGAGGCAAGAGTTGTATCAGACTTTACCGATGCTGGTGTGAACATTGACTACAAAGTAAGTGGAGCAAAGGAGAGCAGAATTATAAGAGTTATTGAGTAATGAGTAAAGAACCAGAAGTTATTACCGAAGAAGTAAAAGTAAAAGTTGCACAAAGAGTTCCACCTGGCGATAGGTGGTCTCCTTTGGACAACACTTCTGTTGTTTTAGATTCGTTAACGGATGTATTAGAGTACATCTATCAAAAGAATGGAAATACCCAGTTCTATATGGATGCGAGAGAGGGCTTCACTTATGTGATTAACAAAGAAGAAAAGGTTATAGAGCCCGAACCAGAAAAAACGTATTCATTATATGGCGAGTATTAAGAAGTATTTCCGAAACGCATTAATTGGATTAGCAACTGCAATTCTGACATCATTATCAGTAGATGTTCATACACCAACAAAGGTAGATGATAACAACGATGATGATTCAGATTTACATATGTTTATTTAATCCTTTTAATATTTATTAATAAATAAAAAACCAATTTTATGGACACAATTTTAATTATTTTAGGTATCCTTTTAGCTGGTGCCGCAGTTTACTATTTCGGATTCTACACAAAAGGCAAAATCAACGATAGAGATGGGGATTTTATTCCTGATGAAATCGAAGATGCAGTAGAAGATGTAAAAAAAGTTGCAAAGACAGTTAAGAAGAGAGCCAAAAGAGTAGCAGAAGAAGCTAAAGATGTAGTGGATGCTGTGAAAGAAGTTGTAGAACAATCAAAAGACATGGTTGATGCAGCTAAAGGTGAAGGTAGAAAAGGTAGAAAATCTAACAAAGTAACAAAATCTTCGTTAAGAGGAAAAACAAAAGCAGAGTTAGTTTCTATTGCAAAATCAGAATTTGATGTAGAATTAGATTCATCACTCACCAAAACCAATCTTATCAATAAAGTTTACGCGTTATATAACAAGTAATTTTATTAGATAACAATGGAGATGGAATATTTTATCATATTCGGTTCTATCTTAGTGGTAGTTCTATCATTAGGGTTTATTATTTTCAGATTAATGACTTCACTTTCAGATTTGAAGTATGAACTGAAGCTTGGTAAAATACAATGTCAAAAAGATTTAGATAGGTTGGAGGAACGAATTAATCGATTCTCCAGCCATTCTTCTTCTGATTCAAGATTCTCAAAGGATGTTGAAAAATTAGAAAAGGTTATTAAATCTCTAAACAAAATGGTAGATGGAAAACTTGAAGATATCGAATCTACTAAAAAGATTTTGGAAGATGAATAGAATACCTCTATCAGAACTTATATTACTAATGTGTGTAGCGTTCTCTATTGGGTTCTCACTTTTCTTATTTTTAGCATTGGAAGAAAAAATGTTGGGATTGTTCATAGGAATGTGGGCACCAACCATTATGGGTTTAATAAACTACATAAACATAAAGTTCAAACGATAACTTTAATTTTTAATGAAAAATGTTACAATTCTTTTGCAGGGTAAAATCTTGCAACCTACAATAGACTTTTATGTTGAGAACTATCCAACCGCAAATGTGGTTATTTCTACTTGGATAGGTTCGGAATTGGATTTTTCAAAATTACCTCAAACTTATAATGTAGTACTTTCTAAACTGCCCAAAGAGGGTGGTCATCAAAATATGAATTACCAAATCTTATCTACAATAAATGGATTACGATTTGTGGAAACCGATTATGTAATAAAAATCAGAGGTGATGAGTACTACTCCAACATTGAATACATAGCAAATGAAGTTGCTATGAATCCACACAAAATACATTGCTCCCCTATATTCTTCAGACATTGGGAGTTTATGGAATATCATATATCAGACCATATTATAGCAGGTACTTTATCAAATCTAAGATTGATGTTTGAAAAAACTAAATTTTATATTGATAATAAAATGATTTACCATATTACTGATGGTGAAAAGCATGAATTTTGGGAACCTGAAATAAATTTAACTCGTGGTTATTTAATGGCTAAAGAATCTGAAAGATGGGCTATTGTTGATGGTAGACAGTTGATGATAGATAATTTTGAAATATTAAATATTGAGAAATTGTATCCATATAAAATAGTAGCAAACATATTTACTACAACTTGGACTGAAGGATTTATACCTGAAAGGAATTATAGTATTTCTGATGTAAATAAATTATTATTAAAACAAAATGAAGCATATGCTACTAATATCACATAGAGGAAATATCGATGGTAAACAACCAAATAGAGAAAACCATCCAGATTATATTGAAGAAGCTCTTAATCGCAGATTCGATGTAGAGGTTGATGTTTGGTACATCGATGAAACCCTATTCTTAGGACATGATGAACCTCAATACAAAGTTAATTTTAAATGGTTCTTCGATAGAGCACATCAACTTTGGATTCATTGTAAGAATGTAGAAGCAATTCAATATTTCTTATCCAACGATTCACAAGCGCAGATATTCAATTTCTTTTGGCATGAAGAGGATACGATAACACTAACTTCAATGAATTACATTTGGGCTTATCCTGGTAAACAACCAATCGAAGGTAGTATCGCTGTGATGCCCGAAATAAACGATGATGATACCTCAAAGTGTGAAGGAATTTGTTCAGATTATATAAACCAATATAGACTCAATAAATAATGGAATTAGTTTTTGTAAAAGTACCTAAAACCGCATCTACATTTTTTGAAAAGAATTTTGATTTAAAGTTTGCAAACGTAAATGGAGAGCAAAAGAGAATTCGTTCTGTTGGACATAGTTGGTTATATCCAACTCAAATTAAAGGTTGGAGAGATTGGGATTTCCCAAACCAAAAATGGGGAGTTTATAGAGATGTTGATACCTATTTCATAAAACCAACTGATAGAATAGTAACTATTGTTAGAAATCCATTTGAACTATTATTCAGTTATTTTAATTATGATTGGGCTTGGTGTAGAAGTTCACATGAATTACCAACCGATTCATATACTAAAGAAGATTTTCAGAAATTTGTAGATATCTATTTAGATGATTCTATACCATTTCATGCACCTGCATTTAAAAAATCTTTATTCTCTCAATTAAAAGATAAAGATGGTAATTGGATACTACGAAAAGATAGTATTGTTATTAGGTTTGAACGATTACAAGAAGATATTTCCTTATTTAGTAAATTAACCAATGTAGCAATTACTGATTATTCCAACAGTGCAAAAAACTCAGCTGGTGAAAAACCTTGTAAATGGTATGAAGCTTATAGAGATGACCAAATTGAAAAACTTAGTGAGATATGGAAGGAAGATTTAGAATACTTTGATTACAGCTTTGATGGTTTTTCCAAAAAAACTACCAATTTATCAATAAAAAAACCAAAAATTGCATTATGCTTTAGTGGATTAATTAGAGATATTGAATACACAAAAGAATTTTGGTTATCTTTGATTGATAAATATGATATTGATTTATATGGTTCATTTTGGGATACCGAATATAAGACTGATACTATCGATAATCTAAAAACAATATACAATTTTAAAGAAGTGGAGTTTGAAAAGTATTCTAATTTTAAACAATCTACTTTAGATATAATCACACCTTATTTAAACCCACCTGAATCTTTATTACCAAGCCTAATTGATTATGCTAAGGATTTCCATACACTATCTATGTGGTACAAAGTTTGGAAATCAAATATGTTATCTAAATCATTGGGTGTTCAATATGATATTGTTATTAGAGGAAGAACCGATACTATTATGAACAATGATTTGGAGATACAATTAAATGATTATTTAAACATACCATCAGGAATAATACAAACTGATAATTGGGAACACTCACATGGATTTTGTGATATATTTGCATTTGGTAAACCCAAACTAATGGATTACTATTCTTCTATTTACCTCAACTTATTGGAGTATGTCAATCAAGGGCATTATATGATTCCACCAGAAAACCTTCTCAGAATTCATATGAGTAGAGTAGATGTGGATATAAACTTTTTAATTTGTGGTTTGATTATTACTAGATTTTCAAAAGGAGTTGAAAATGAAATCTACGATAGAAATCCAAAATCAGAAGATTTTATTCTAAAATCAACATTTGTACCATCAAAACCAAATAAAGATATAAATTGGACATCATCAATTAGAAATAATCTAAAATTTTAAAAACTCTATATTTAATCCAAATAACATTAGATTAACTATGGAAGATAAAATTAGAGATGTATTCGAAAAATTAGAAGAAGCCATTTCATATGAAGATTGGAATAAAGTTGAGGAAGTCCGAAAAGAGTTACTCTTTATATTAGATGAGTTAGAATCTGATTTCCCATCTAACTTTGATGAAGATTATTAAAAAATAATTCACAAAAGGCTTGCCTGTTTCAATAATTATTTGTATATTAGTACTGTAATTGAGAAACAAAAATATGATTTACTTAGAAAGTGTTGGTTCTTACCTTGACCCTAAAGAAGGTGTTATTTATCCTGCGTTTGAAACAAATGAGCCGGATATGAATTGTGCAATTTCCTTAGTAGAAGGTGAGGTTGCTGCTGATTGGTGGGAATCCCTTTCCCCAGAAGATTATAAACTTTGTAAAGAATTTTATTAAAAATAATTAAGAAAAGGCTTGCATGTTTCAAATCTTTTTCTTATATTAGTACTGTAATTGAGAGTAAAACCTAAAACAAATAATATGAGTAAATACGGAAATTCTTCTTACTGGTTGCAAGATTGGGAAGATGATGATATTGTAGTTGATACGATGACCGATGTAGAGAAGAAATCACATGACCTCTACAAATTATCAGCTGGTAAACGAGCTATCTCAAACTTCGTTAATATCGTTACCAATGATTCCATTCCAGTAAAATTCAACACTAGAGGTGATTCTTACACCGATGGTAAATCAGTAGTAATTGGTTCTAATATCGTAGAACCTAAAGATTTTGATATCGCTGTTGGTTTGGCATTGCATGAAGGTTCACACATCAAACTTTCAGATTTTGACGTTCTAAGAGATTTATACAATTTGATTCCTCAATATGTGAAAGATGGGGCAATCAAAAAAGGTGTTTACAATGTAACCTCAGTAATCAAAGATATTTGGAATGTGGTTGAAGATAGACGAATTGACCGATTCGTTTTCGATTCAGCTCCAGGTTATAGAGATTACTACCGAGCAATGTACGATAAGTACTTCAATGATAAGTTGATTGATAAGGCACTTCTTTCAGATGAACATACTGATGAGAGTGTTGATTCTTATATGTTCCGAATCATCAACCTTCATAACAAAAATACTGACCTCAACGCTTTAAAGGGTCTTAGAGAGATTTATAAGGTAATTGGGTTAGGTAGTATCAACCGATTGAATAACTCCTTAGATGCTTTCAATGTGGCTCTCAAAGTGTTCCAAATCATTATGAATAACTTACCATCGGCTGAAGATGGTGAAGGTGAGGGTGCTGGTAATGGTGACCAAAACGAAGAAAACCAACCTCAGAATTCTGAAGGTAATGGTGGTAGTGGTTCTGACGAACCAAGAGAGATGACTGATGAAGAGTTCGAAGATTTTTCTAACTCAATGAATGGTTCATCTCCTTCTGGTGGTGGTGATGAAACTCCTACTGGTGGTAATGGTATGGATGTTGATAATCTTCCTGATGATATGGAAGGTGGTAAACCAACCGATTCATCTAATGATGGTAAGGAAACTGAAAAAGTGAAACTATCAGATAGACAAAAAGAACTTCTTAAAAAGAAGATTGAAAAACAAAAGAAATTTATGGATGGTGATGTTCGTAAGAAAACCATCTCTAAAAAAGATAACCAAAATCTTGATGCAATTGATGAAAGTGGTTCAGAAGTTACTAATGTTGGTAATGGAATGGAGCAAGGTTGGGGAAGAGTTACCAAAGGTACTCAATGTATTGTAGTTAAGAAATTAACTCAATCACTTTTGGAATCTGAAATGTTCCCAATGAGTTCAAATAACTATTGGAATATTTCCGAAGATGGACCTATCAAACGATACTACGAAAAAGAAGTTGCTGAAGGTGTTCGAATTGGAACTATCTTAGGAAAGAAACTTCAGGTAAGAGGTGAAGATAGAAACACTGTGTTCAATCGCCAGAAGCATGGTAAGATTGATAAGAGAATGATTTCATCATTAGGATTTGGAAATGAGAATGTGTTCTCTTACATCGAAACTGATTCTTACAAAAAAGCTAACCTACATATCTCAATCGATGCTAGTGGTTCGATGAATGGTGATAAGTGGACTAAAACCTTAACCAATGTGGTTGCACTTTGTAAAGCAGTTGATATGATTCAGAATCTTTCGATTCAGGTTTCATTCCGAACTACTTCAAACAATACTCCTTACATTGTGATGGCTTATGATTCTCGTACTGATAAGTTCTCTAAAGTGAAAAAGATGTTCCCATCCTTAAACGTTGGTGGTACAACTCCTGAAGGATTATGTTTTGAAGCAATTATGAAGAACTTCTTAGGTTCAACCAATGACATGGATTCTTACTTCCTAAATATCTCAGATGGTGAACCTTACTTTGGTAACAATGAGATTTATTACTCTGGTGATGTTGCATTCAATCACACTCGTAAGATGGTTAAGCAGATTGAAGGAATGGGAATCAAAACTCTATCTTACTATGTAGAACAATGGGTTCCTGAAAACGGCGAACCATCAAAAGGATTTAAGATTATGTATGGTAAAGGAGCAAAACTGATTGATGTAACCAATGTTGCTCAGATTACCAAAACGATAAATCAACTATTTTTAACAAAATAAATGAGAAAAAGCTTGCATGTTTCAAAAAGTTTTCTTATATTAGTATAGTAATTGAGTGGGGGTGATTTCCCCAAAACGTTAAACCTTAAAACAAATAAAAGTTATGACAGATTTCAAAATTGGATTCGTTAAAAATGAAGTTTACAAAGTGGAGGCTTTTGGTAACTCATTTAAATTGATTGATTCTAAAGGTACTAAAGTTGGTACTTTGGGAATCGGAACTGGTACTCGTAAGAGCGCTTATGAAGCTGGAGAAGCTCTCCAAGCTTATGTTCAAAAGAATGGTAAGAAAGTTTACCGAAAAGTTGGTATGGATGTTTACAACAACTTAGTGGCTCCGATGGCTACCGATAATGGTGGTGTTCAATATGAGGAGAAAAATGACCATACGGCTATTAAAGATTTTATCCACAAAGGTTCAGTAAATCTAAAACCAACTGAGTTGGTAATGACTGACTTGAAGTGGAAATACTTAATTCGTTCAGCAGTTCGAGCTAAGAATATTATGATGACAGGACCTGCTGGTTGTGGTAAAACTATGGCCGCTAAAGCATTGGTTAAAGCACTTGACCGTCCTGATTTTTACTTCAACTTAGGAGCAACGCAAGACCCGCGAGCTACCCTAATTGGTAACACACAATTCGATTCTAAGAATGGTACTTACTTCTCAGAATCATCCTTTGTGAAAGCAATCAAAACTCCGAACGCTGTGATTCTCTTAGATGAGTTATCTCGTGCTCACCCTGATGCTTGGAACATTTTGATGACCGTTTTAGATGGTGGACAACGATATATCCGATTGGATGAAGCAGAAGGTTCACCGATTGTGAAAGTTGCTGATGGAGTTACCTTCATCGCTACGGCTAACATTGGTAATGAATATACATCGACCAGAGTTATTGACCGAGCGATTCTTGACCGATTCGTAACCATTGAGATGGATGTTCTAAATGATGAGCAGGAATTCGGATTGTTGAAGTTTATGTTCCCTGAGGTGAACGAAGAAGATTTAAAAGCTGTGGCGGAAATCGCTCACCACACTCGAACTCAATCGATGAGTGATAGTGGTAAAGTTACAGCAATGGTTTCCACTCGTGCTAGTGTTGAGATGGCTGGATTGATTTACGATGGTTTCGATTTGTTCGAATCCGCTGAGATTTCAATCTTCCCATTCTTCTCTAACGATGGTGGAGTTGATTCTGAACGAACTTACATTAAGCAGTTAGTTCAGAAGTATGTGAAAGATGAGGGTGAAGCTCTCTTCAATGAGCAGGAAACCGAAACGAATTCGGAAGATGAGATTCCGATGTTTTAGGGTTAATCAATTACGCTGAGAAAAGGGGGAGCTCTCAACTCCCCCTAATCTCTTTTAATTAAAAACCTAAATTATGTTAAAAAAGATAAACTGGAAATTTAGAAAAACACATATTACGATATCACCTCTAACCATTTTCATCAACAATACTTGGGAAGGTTGGGGTTTTGATATTTTGAACATCAAACGCAATCTTTCAGAAGGTTCTCTTTTGAAGATGGTGTGGACTCTACCTAATGGAGCAGAGAAGAAATTCTCATTTAGTGGTGATTTCCTATTCCTCAGACAAAAGTTGATAAAAGAAATGTCTGACATAAGTGATAGAATGTTATGGGGAAATGCAACTACTTGGGATATAAACAAATATTGGATATTAAAATTTATATTTAAATAATGAGTAAGCAAACAAAAGATTGGATGGAGAAGTTAGTTGAAAACTATCGGATTCCAACTGAGGAAGAAACTCAGAAAAAAACAGAACCTAAAAAGATGTTAAACGAATCTCAATTGAAGAAGATTCTAAGTAAAGATTAATAATGTTTGTTTATTCAAACAATTTTTCGTATATTTGTATTATTAATTAAACACTATGGGATACAATCCATTTCGGTATTTTACAGAAGGTAAGTATAGAAAGAGACCTTTAAAATCATATTCACCATTATTACTGAAAATCAGAAATGGTGATTTTGAATACTCACCTTACTTTTTAGAAGCAGATGATAATCATAAGTTGTACGATACGATGTACAATGAATATATGAAAACTTCTCACCTTAACGATATAAATGATAAGAAGCATGAAGCTCATCAAGTTGCTAAAATGAAAAGAATCAAAGCAAATAAGTTGATGGAAGTTGGTATTGTGGAAGAACAAAGTAGATTATACCAACTTAGAAAAGAACTAACTGCTGAGTTCGGAAAAGACTTGTGGGATAAAGCACATGAAAGACAGAGAGGTAAAGGAACAACCGAAGATTTGTATTGGTGGTATAAGAAGCAATGTAAGATGGGACAAACACCATCAGAAATAGCAATAGCATTGGGTAGAAAAACAACAAACGGATTAAGACCATGATAACAGCGTATATGAAAGTAGTTAAAACCATTCAAAGTGCACATTACCTGCATATGACTAATGGTTCGGTAATTAATCTAATAAATAATTTTGATAATATGTATAATAGGAGTAGTGAACATAACGATTTGTTGGCTATGTATAATAATAAATTAAAAGAATTAGAAAAAACAATTAAGAATTAAAAAGATGGAAATTGTAAAAAGTAGATACGGTTTAGATAGAACTGTTGAGAAAATCGGAACTGACCGATTAAGAGTTATGGGTGAATCTCAATTTCAACGAACCGCTCAAAACGATGGAGGAGAAATTACAATGTTTGATTTTGAAGGAGGTCCTTGTTTATCTGTTGGTGGAGATATCCACTTTCAGAAAATGAAATGGAAGATTAAGGAAATCAAATCGGAACCATTACCACATGAAGGATTGAGTAGTTGTATTCTTACAGTAGTACCAAACTATTAATGAATAACATATACAATTATATTACGGATAATGATGATAGTATCATTAAAGACCCATTAATTACAAAGGAAATATTATCACAACTTACTCCTGCTCAGAATAGATTTTTGAATAAAGGTAAGATGTTGTTTAATCCAATTAATGGTGATATGATTGTACCAATGATGACTCAAAACGGAATAGCAAAAATCATAGTAAACATATTTTAATGTTCAAAGAAAAAACAACCACATTTGTATATTTTAACGAAGAGTGGAACGAGCACCCCACCGATGGAGATGGAGGGGATGAAGATTTTATAGATGGTGTTGATGTATATCATCCACCAAAAGAAGATTTAACTTATTACGATGATTATGAGGATTATGGTTCTTAATCCCTTTACCTCCTTTTGGTGGGGTGGGAGTCGGAACCTTGATTTTTTTTGATAGTAAATTTTCGTTATATTTATACATATAAATAAAAATATGAAGATTGACTACATTATATATTCAGTTCAACATTCGATAGGTATCAAGCCCAAATGGGAACAAGCCCTTATCGAAGAAGATACCCACCTCCAAACCTATAAAGGATGGATGAAAAAAGAAGGGGTGTGTAAAAGAAAGTGTGATGAGTTATATCACAATCGATTAAACTTTCTAAAGGGATGGCTAAAATAAAAAAGTTCATCTTAGAGGTAGGAGAGAATATATGGAAAGCTTACGAAATGGGGTTTCTTCCTTATTGGTAACATATGGGGCATATAAAAGAGAATAAAACAACTTATTGGAAACATTGGTTCTTTGCGATGAAATTATCCATTGCTCTTTTTATCCATGCTTGGTTCCCAAACATCCTCACCGATTATGCATCTAAAAAGATGGAAGAATCCAAAAGGAAAATGGGAGGACCTTCGATAACTGATACCATTTCGGATTATTTTTAACTGAAGAAACAAACACAAAATGAAACAAATGAAACATTACTTAAATATTTTAATTTTAATCATCTTATTTGGATGTACGGCTGAAGCACAAGAAATACAACCCTCTGTTGATTTAAGAGAAGAGGTGATTGTGGAAACCCCCATCTTTAAAGTGTGGTACTCTGAAGTGAAGGAACAACCCACAAAAGTGGAGTACATTGTTCAATGTCCTTTACCGGGTGTGAGTAGAGATGGTTTAGATTTTTATACGGAATCGGATTATCATACTTCGGATGATGATGATTACTACCGAAACGAATGGGATAAGGGACATATGGCACCTGCGGCAGCCTTTAATTGTGATAGAGAAATGTTGAAAAAAACGTTTACATATTTAAATTCTGCTTTACAACACGAATCTTTAAATAGAGGAGTTTGGAATAAGTTAGAGGAATTTGAAAGAAACTTAGCTAACTTCTATGAGGTAAGAGTAGAGATACAAATTAACTTTGTAGAAAATCCACCTAAAGTAAGTGGTGGAGCATCGATACCTGAATCATTCCAAAAGATAATTCGTTGGGAAGATAGGGAAATTAGATTTTTATTTCCGAATCAAAATACTTCGGGAACCGATTGGACAGATTATATCCAAGCACAATAGAAAAGAAAATTAATAAAGGTTATAAATGATTACACCATTTTCGGTATTAGATACTCGAACTAAAGAGTGGAAAGATAGAAAAGATTATTGGATTAGAGGATATGGAATCCA
>Ga0209929_1000560_pt1 | contig 13723 bp, 10 predicted proteins | sample SalPon2_C_H2O_MG_2_FD_185731 | JGI IMG/M metagenome (GOLD analysis project Ga0209929, IMG submission 185731) | Salt pond water microbial communities from South San Francisco under conditions of wetland restoration - Salt Pond MetaG SF2_C_H2O_MG... ... | reverse complement strand
ACATTCGCTGCAGCAACCGATGGTACTATTGTATCTTTTGTTGGTGGTTCTACTGATATGGAAGTATTTGAGGGAGTTACAAATGTAACATCAAATTATACAATATCAGCATCTAATGGTGCTGGGGTAAGTTCATCACTTGCACCACCAAAGACAGTGAATATCGGCGCACTTGCAAATGATAGTGGTTCGGTTATTATAACTGCAACCTCTGCTAGTGTTTCTTTATCAAAAACAATGAGTTTAGTTAAATCTAAACAAGGTGTTGCTGGTGCTGATGGAACATCTGCTAAATTATTGATTGGTAGTTTAGATTCACAAGTATTTGCATTTGATGATACTGCAGATACTTCGGCAGACCCAACATCAATTATCTTTAGTTTCCAACAACAAAACCTTAGTGGTACAATTAGTAGTAGTGATATTACTATATCAACCGCAGGTGGAAATGTTACTAATTTTGATTTTGATAATAACGATGTTAGTAGTGGTACTGGTATTGTAAGTGGTAGTATATCATTTAGTGGAGCATTAAATACAGGTGGTTTAAATTCTACCAAATCTAATTTACCTGTTACGATTACCGCTACAAAAGATGGATTGGAAGATTCTGTAAAAATATTCAAAGTAGAAGGTGGTACTAATGGTGAGAATGGTGCAGATGGAACTGATGGTGTATCAGCAATTACGGCATTCTTAACAAACGATTCACATACTTTACCTATAAGTTCATCAGATGAAGTTATATCGTTTACTGGAGCAAGTACTGATATTATAGTTTTTCAAGGAACATCGGATGTTACTAGTGATTACACAATCAGTAGAACTGCGCCAGCACATATGACAACAACATTGGTTGGTGATACTGTAACCTTAACAAATTCAACAACACCATTTACAGGTTCTATTGTAATAACCGCAACATCCGAAAGTGTTAGTTTGGCAAAAACAATGTCAATCTCAGAAGCAAGACAGGGTGAAACTGGAGCACAAGGAGAGGCTGGTGCTGATAATCAAGATTTCACTTGGGCTAATGAAAACCTAACTGGAGTTGGCCCGATTGCATCTCCTGGTCTTTTAATGACTTCAAATGTATTTGGATTCCACGATGGTATCGCAGGTGCAAATGGTTCATTAGATGATTTTACATCATACTTAGATTCAGATGGTAACTTCTATTTAGGTAGTGGTTCTTCCGAAGCTCAATTTGTTTGGGATAACACAACAAAAGAATTATTAGTAAGTGGTTCTAACGCAAACATCACAGTAGATAGATTCTTCTTAGGTGGTGCATCTCAATTTGTTAGTGGTTCAAATGGTAATTTGGAAATTAGCTCATCTAACTTTCATTTACAACCAGGTGGTGATGCAATCTTAAATGGTACTATTTACGCAGAAGCGGGTAGAATAGCATCTTTCATCATATCATCATCTAATTTCGATGCATTACGATTGGTGGAAGAATTTACTCCAATTAGTGAACGTAGTGGTAGCTTTGATTCTGCCGCCGAAATTCCAGCAGATGTTGATAGTAGAGCAACCATCAACATAACAGGTGTTACCTCATCTAATATGGGTATAGAAAGTATAGTGGGTACAGATATAACATTAGATAGTGTTAATCTATTTACAGAAAATTCTGATTTTGAAATATTCTATACAGAATCACTACAATACAATTCAGCAGCTAATCAATCAGTAGCAGTTAGTGCGAAATTTCAATCATCATCTATATCAATATCATATCCAACAGCATCTATTGCCGCATATTCATCATCAATAGTTAATGGTCGATTTGCCTTTGATTCTGAATTCCAAAACTTTGATGTTATTAGTGAATTCTTATCAACGGTAGAGGGTGTAGATGCACTTGCATTCGAGTTACCTGAGAACCCTGCTTATAATATTAACCCAACATCAGATGGATTTTGGATATCACTATTTACAGATACCAGAGGAGTTCCATTGGATGATAGAGTTGGGCTTTTTCCAAATGGAATAGATTTAGATGGATTCGTAGATATCAATATAGATGATTTATCACAATTAACAGGTTCAGCATCAACAACTGAAGTATCTTCTTCTAATGTTAACCTATCTATACTGAATTGGTCGCCAGTAGATACACAACAATTTACGCTCCAAACTAATTATGAATTATTCGTACCACAGGATGGATTTGTATTTAATACAAATTCTACATCACCCGAAACTGATTTTATAAATGCATATTGGACTGCATCTAGTTCAGGATATTCACCAACAACTCAATACATTTGGGTTTCAAGTGGTTCGGTTGATTTAAGTGAGTTAGATGGGTTCGGTACTGGTACTGGTTACCACACTTTCTTTTTAACTGCATCATATGTGGCTGTTGAAACTGAACCAGATAGCACTTTGATTACACCAACGAAATCAACAACAGTTTATAGTGGAAATTCAATAACGATATCACAATTCAATACAATAACTGGTTCATCTTTTGTGTATATTCAACAGATAGCAGAATTTGGTGGTGTTTCTCCAAACAGTTGGTCAGAATACTTAACAAGAGGATTGGTCGATTCATTTGGGGAAGGCCTTGAATACTCAGGTTCAGCTGAACTTTTGGGAATTACAGCAGAATCAATATTCTCTATTACTGGTGAAGTTTCTCCAGAAAACTATACTAATAATGAAGCAAACGTATACGCCGCATTATTAAAACCTGGATGGTTTGTAAACCCAGATGTAATTAGTATATTAAATGGTATTGATACTACAACAGGTTCACTTGCAGGTTGGTTTGAAATAGAAACATCTGGTAGTTTAACAACGTGGAATACAAGTCCAGGCGTATTAGATATTCCATCTTGGCAGGGTGGTAGTAGGGGATTGCCACTAAAACTTAGACATACTCTTGCAATAACAGAAACCACATCTTCATCTGAATTAGAAATCAAAAATGGTATATGGCCATTGGATATTGCAGAATCAGGCTCTATTGATATAAGTGCACCATTTGCTTTAAACCAAGCTTTAGGAGAACATGTAGATAGGGGTGGTGACCCAATAAATGTAACTCAACGATTAGATAACATACGAGTTCAAACCGATTTAACCGCCGCTGAATTGGCATCTCTTTATCCTGATGATGCCGAATTTAATAGTAGGTCTTTTGATAAATTCGCAGTTGATTATGAATCAACAAACACATACAACTCTACCACACAAGGTGGTAAAATCTCTATGGGGTATCAATCGGGCTCATTTGTAGAAAAAGTAACATTCTCTATAAGTGGTAGTGGTGAGATAAGTTCATCTAAATTCTTTGTAGATGAATCGGGTAACATTACAGGTTCTAAGGTAAACTTTTCGGGTGGTACTATTTCAGGTTCTGATTTAAATATTAACGCAAATCAATTTGATTTTGGAGCAGCTGGTGGGTTTATATCAGGTTCTAATGGTTCATTAATTATTAGTTCTTCGTTATTCTCATTAACTGATACTACATTAGAAGTTAAAGGAGATTTAAGAGCTAGTAGTGGTTTTATACAAGATACTTACTTAGGTGGTAAAATTGTAGAATTAGGAGTACAAAACCCAGTTGTACCATCAATTAGATACCAATTACCATTCATTGAAACATATTCAACATCATCAACGGATGTAAGATTAACATCCTTAACTGGTTCTTCTAAAACATCATTTCAAGGTTCACATGGTAAGTGGTCATTATCTTCGATTTTCCAATCTACACCACAAATGTTGGTTACAGGCTCTACGTTAGATGGTGTGGGATATCCTGCTGAATTTAAAAGTTGGTATGATATAAGTGGTGTTAGTAAAGATTATAAATTTATAAATGATTTTACTCTACAAAACGTTGCTAATGCAAGTTCATCTTTATCACCAGCCCTAATAGGAAATCAATTAGTATTTAATAAGGAAAATACATTTAGAACAGGTTCAAATGTATACAAAACATTAACATCGGAGTTTATACATATTTCAGAATCATTCGCAGGTTCTGAATATAAGAACGCACATTTACAATTTGCTGCAAGGGGGACTACTCACCCATATAGTGGTGGATTTACTGGATTCTTCCCACAATATAAAATTGATATAATTTCAGGTTCAACCACATACTACACAAAAGTGTATAAAGATGAAAACGCAACTGAAAAAAGTTGGACTGTATTTGATATTCCAATATCCGATATTTTAGAAATAGAAGCAACAAACAATTCCAATAAATCAATTGAAAATGCATTTAAAGTTAGAATTGGAATGCTGTATAGTGGTTCAAATGCAACTGGTACTGTTGGTAGTGGTGTAAATGGATTGGGTTGGGCATTAACTGAAATGAGAATGGTTGAACCCGCAAGAGTTGCTGCTATTGATACACAAACACTTCACTTTAAAGATACTTACTTAACATGGGATGGTAAAGAGGTAACCGCACATAAAGGACACTTTGCACCAATTATTACATCATCGTTATTTGAATCTGTATCAGGTTCAAGATATACACTGGGTAGGCCAAAACAAAGATGGCAAACCGCATATCTTAAAAATTCAGTAGATACACTCTCAGATAGAAACCTAAAAAAGAATATAGAAATTTCTCCATTAGGTTTAGGATTTATAGAATCTTTGAAACCAGTTAAGTACGATTTCAAAGATGATAATACAACCCACTACGGATTGATTGCGCAGGAAGTATCACAATCTCTTGCTGAGTTTGATGTACATATAGATGATTTTGGTGGTTATAATGGAAACGAGGGATATTTATCATTGAAATATGAAGAGTTCATATCACCAATGATTAAAGCAATTCAAGACCAACAACAAATAATAAAAGATTTACAAAGTAGAATTGAAACCTTAGAAAGTGGTTCTACTAATTAAAGGATATTTATCATTATGGGGAATCTAATAAAAGAGTGGGTTAAGGGAATCTTAACTGAAGATATAAAAAAAGAGGTAGTTGTTTACGCAGGTAGATTTCAACCATTCCATAAGGGGCATTATGGTACATACCAACACTTAGTAAAAAAGTTTGGTAAAGATAATGTTTACATTGGAACATCTAATAAAACCGATAACATCAAATCACCTTTTAAATTCAAAGAAAAGAAAATGATTATGATGAAGATGTTTGGTATCCCATCGAGCAAAATCGTTGAAATTAAAAACCCATATGCACCTAAAGAAATTATTGGTAAGTTCGATAATAAAACAACTGCCTTCGTAACTGTTGTTGGTGAGAAAGATAGATACAGATTAAAAGGTAAATACTTTGAACCATACCATCCAGATAGAATCGATAAGGGATATGAGGATAAGGGATATGTTTATGTAGCACCATCAAGTGGTGGTGGTATGAGTGGAACTGAAGCGAGAAAACTTTTATCACAAGGTTCTGAATCTGATAAAATCACTGGATTCAAAAAAGTGTATGATGGTAAATTCGATTCTAAAATCTTTACATTAATTACAACACGATTAACAAAGATATTTGGTAAGATGGAATCATTCTTATCAACATTCGATTTTAATGAACTAATCTCAGAAGCATCCGCTACACCAGTTAGTGGAAAGGGTGTAGTTGATGATGGGCCGGGATTTACATATGGTAACTCTAAAACCTATAAGAAAATTGGTGATGATACGGCAGAGGCATTAGGGTGGCAAGTTGTGGATTATATTTTAGGAAACGATGATGATTCAATCTACGCAGATGATAACAGAAGTATAGAAGATAAATACCCAGTATCATATTTCCCATCTGGTAAAGCAGGTTTGGATGCACAATCACAACGATATACTGATTTAAAAGGTTCAAAAGCATATAAGGCATGGTCTGATAAAATAAAGGGTGTTGCAACCTCAGTTGGTTACAAACTAATAGATTTCTTAGATGCTGAAGAAGCCAAAACAAATAATCCAGATGAGCCAACTAAAGAAGAATCTCCAAACTTTACTATTGATTCCGAAACTGAACCTCTAAAAGAAGGTTTAATTATGGAAGGTGGTGCATATGGTCATATGAATCACCCATTTGATATTGAAATGAATTTAACTTTTGGTGATTTAAAAACCATTATATCAAACGCACTAAATGGTAACTTAGAATTCGCAAGAGAAAAAACCGATGGTCAAGCATTAGCAATTAGTTGGAGAGATGATAAAGGTTTAATAGCAGCAAGAAATAAAGGACACCTCAAAAATAGTGGTGAAAACGCATTAGATATTAGTGGAGTTGCATCTAAGTTTCAAGGTAGAGGTGGTTTAACCGATGCATACAATTTTGCTATGAAAGATTTAACATCAGCGATTAAATCACTATCAAAAGCACAAAGAGATAAGATATTCAAACAAGGTTCATCGTTTATGAACTTAGAAGTTATCTATCCAACTTCAGTTAACGTAGTACCTTATGGACAACCATTATTGGTATTCCACGGAACTATGGATTATAATGAAGATGGTGTTGCAATTGGTGCTGATACATCAACTGCAAGAACATTAGCAGGTATGATTAAACAAATCAACAAAGATGTGCAAGATAATTACACAATTCAAGGACCACCTGTAACTCAATTACCAAAGAATAAAAACCTTTCATCAATGCAGGGTAAGTTTAATTCACAATTGAATAAACTTCAAAAAGAATTTAAACTAAAAGATTCAGATGGTGTTGCGAATTATCATCAAGCTTGGTGGGAAAATTGGGTTGATAAAAACTCACCATCATCATTGGATAACAAAACTAAAATGGGGTTGGTAAAAAGATGGGCATTCTTAGATAAATCATTCAGATTAGATAATAAAAACATCAAAGATTCCAAAGTATTAGATTGGGCAAAGAAAACTGATAAACAAGACCAGGCAAAAATATCTAAAGATAATCTTCGTAAGTTTGAAGATATCTTCTTAGGCGTTGGCGCAGAGGTACTTTCATTTATGAGTTCAGTATTAGTAGTGAATCCAAATAAAGCATTGAGAGATATGCAGAAGGAATTGGATAACACAGTAAAAGCCGTTAAGAAATCAGGCGATGTTAAAAAGATTGAAAAATTAAGAATGGAATTAGAACGACTTGCTGCAATTGGTGGTAAGGATAAGATTGTACCAAACGAAGGTATTGTGTTTACTTACAAAGGAAACACTTATAAGTTGACTGGGGCATTCGCATCATTAAACCAAATATTAGGTTTAATGTATTTTTAAATATATTTAGATATTTATATACAAAATAAAGTTATGGCAAAATTAAAGAACATCAAAGCAGTTAGTGAAATGTTAGAGGGTAAACACAAAACCCAAACTAAAAAGACGGTTGCATTTGATACAAAAGAAGTTGTAAGAAGAGAAGTTGGAGAAGTTTGGGCTGATGATAAAGGTCAGCAATGGGAACAACGTAAAGGTTACAAAGTAAAGGTTGGGAAACTCGCCAAACTAAGAGAAGAGTTAAAAGGATTTCCAAATTGTAAAAAAGATGTTTGTACTTGTACAGACCCTGGTTCTGCTGATTTAAAGATGAAGGCATATCATGGTATGTGTTTAGATTGTGTTACTGATATGGAGCATGATTTAAAATTAAAAGGGGAGTACGAAGAATACGAACGTACAAAACTTTTAAATAATGCTGAGTCTTGGTTGAAGCAGGCAGAGATAGAAAAAGAAGTTCTAAAAACAACAATCAAAGCATCATTCATTAATGAGGATGGTTCTATTGAAGAATGGGATGGTTTATCTGAAGATGAAATCACTGCTAAGATTGATGAAGGTTTTGAGAAGTTTAAAACAAACTTCATTGATAAACTAAAGGGAGAACAAAATGAAGAAAGTAATTAACTGGATTTCAGGACTATTAAAAGATGAAAAGGGTACACCTTCATCAAAAAGATTTATTGGTATCATTGCTGGGTTATCATTGTGTATTACATTATATGCAAACTCATTCTCAGAAGAGCATGTGGCACCATCACCCGTTTTAGTCAACGCAGTTGCAGCTCTTGCATTTGGAGCATTAGGATTAGCATCAGTTGATAAGATTTGGGGTAAGAAAGAAGAAGAAAAATAAATGAACCTAAGAGAGTACATTCAGAACGTATATGAAACTTACACTAAAGACGGTGTAGAAGAATCACTTGCGTTAGAGTATGTTAAATCTGATATGTACGAACATTTGATTCACAGGAATATGATGACCGAAGATTTAAGAAAATGGTTCGGTAAAGGAAAGACTGGTACTGCAAGTGGTGGTGGTTGGGATAGATATGGTTCTGATGGTCAGAAGTTAGGTAAGTGTGGTGATGGTAAAGAAGGCGGTGCATATGCCGCTTGTTTATCGAAAGAGAAAGCCAACAAATTAGGACCAAAAGGTAGAGCCACATTTGTAAGAAGAAAACGAGCAGCACAAAAGAAAGCTGGTGATTCTAAAAAAGGTGGAAATCGTAATAAAGGTAAAGCACCAACAAACAGTAAAACTGGAGCATAATAATGAAAATAGATATTAAATCAGGTGGACAAAAGTATTCGGTAGATTTTCAAATCGGACCAGGTAGGGGTGATATCCACTTTACAGCAATGGCAAAATCATCAAAGGATTTAGATGAATTACAAACAGCAATTGTTAACAGAGGTGGTAACGACCAAACCATTGGTGCTATTATTGCAAAAGCAATTGAGAATAAATTGAAACTACCAATTGATGTTGATTATGGATATCAAGGTGCGGGATACGGATTTAAATTAGATTTATATTCTATTTCTAAAAAATTAAAGTAAGGTAATACTATGAAATTAAATGAATGGGTAAATAACTACATTAAAGAGGTAACTCACTCACATGAGTATGAAGATATGAGTCAAATGGGTGAAGATGAAAATGACCCACAAGAAATTTCAGTAGGAAATTATCAAACAAAATATTTCCACGTTTGTCCTGGTGCATCAAAACTATATGGTGATATAGAATCCAAAGGTGTTGATATGGATATGGCCGAAAGAAGTGCAAGATTACAAGATGCACTTTACTTTGTAGAAGAACATATCCAAAGAGATGGATATAAACCAGAAAGAGATTATGTAATGGTTGCTAAAAACATCGCTAAGAACATTATGAAGATGGCTAAACTGATGGGATTAGAAAAAGAACATGATTACATACAAGGACACGTTGATACGATTGAGAAAGTAGTAAAAGAAAAGGGATTGGAAGAGAGAGTAATGAAACTTACTGAAGAGAATGTTCCAACCGACCCATCTAAATGGTCTTACTACAAATCACAAGCAAAGAAGAAGTTTGATGTATACCCATCAGCATATGCAAATGCTTGGGCAGCAAAACAATACAAAGATGCTGGTGGTGGTTGGAGAACTAAAAAAAGTGAAGCAACTTCTACGGAAGAAGATGAATTTCATAAGAAGTTAGATAAGTTAGTACATTCTACATTTGGAAAAAGTTCAGATGAAAAAAAGAATGAATCAGTAAACGAAGGTATGGTTGAACCACGTAGAGGGCACAAGTACTATCAGCTAATCAAAGATGCACCTGTAAAATATATTGAATCACAATCAAACCCAACTGGTGCTACTGGTGTTTTACTTCATAATAAAGATGGTTACCTTAAAGGTAAGAAGGGTGCATATGTTATTGATTACTATGATGAACACTTTTACGTTGATTTGAAATCAAAATTCGCTACACCAATCTATGAACTAAGAGACCAGAGAGAGTTAGTAAAATACATACAACCCGTTGGAATGGCACCTGAATACAATGACTGGAAAAAATATGTGAGAGATATACCATTCACAAACGAATCAGTAAACGAAGCATATGTTATTTTCTACGCTAAGAAAAAAGGTGATAAACCATCACAAGCTGCATATAGAGATAAAGATATGGCAGTAAAGTTTGAAAAGGATTTGAAAAAAGATGGATATATCACAATGATGGTTAATAAAAAAATCAAAGGCGTTGATGAATCAGTAAACGAAGGTAGAGTTGAAAAAGAAGTATTACAGAAAATATCTAAATTTGAAACTTTATTAGGATATATTACAAATGATGACCAATACAAACCATTAGTTTCTAAAGTAAAAAAAGAAATTGATAAGTTAAAAAAACAAATTAAGAAAAATGAATCAGTAAACGAAGGTGTAGAGCCTCAAATCAAAAAGATTGCATACTACACAGGTACAAGACCCGAAGCAGTTGAGGATTTCGTTTCTAAACATGGATTAAATATTACTAAACTTCTTAAATTTGTTGAAAAGGGTAAACTTCCAGAAAGAATGGCAATTGTATCAGCATTAGCAGGTAGACCAGGAAATCCAGTTCAAAAGAAAATAATCAAACAATTTTCAGAATCAATAAATGAAGATTATTATAAATCTGCATCGGATGCAGCAGATGCTGCAAGAAAGTACGCTGAGAAAAAAGGTTTTGAAATTGATGAAGATGATTGGCAAACTCAAATCGCAATGGGTGGTAAACACAATCGTTTAAGACCAGGTGTTGGTAAAACACATTCATTCTCAGTTGGATTAACAAAGAATGGTAAACCACAAAGAAAAGCATTAAACATTTCATTATACGGAATGGATAGTGGTAAATTCGAATTAACATCATATATTAACTAAGGAATCATATTATGAAAATCAACGAAGGTATAATGTACAATGTAGATAATAAAATCGCATTACACAAAAACCCATACAGATATGGTTCTACGAAATTCTTTGAATACTATAACGATTTAAGAGCATTAAAATTAGAAGCAGTTTCAGAAGATTTGGATATGTTCCTAAGTTCTGATATTGGTAAGGTTGGTGTATACGAAGGTAACGATGTACTTTTAGATTTTCCAATGTTAGTAGAGGCAGAATATCAGGGTAAGAAAGTTGAACTATCAAAACCAATGAGAAACAATAGTGGTGGTGGTAAGTTCAAAGTATATGTAAAAGACCCAAAGAGTGGGAATGTTCGAATGATTAAGTTCGGTGCCGATAGTGGTGGTGGTAAATTAGCAGTAAAGTTAAAAGACCCGAAAGCAAAAGCAGCTTTCAAAGCAAGACACAAATGTGAACAAACCAAAGATAAAACAACTGCATCATATTGGAGTTGTAGATTACCTCGTTACGCAAAATCATTAGGTTTAAGTGGTGGTGGGCAGTGGTGGTAATCCATACAACGAAGTAAGTAAAGGAAACAATACTTACATTAGAGAATTCTCAGTAGACACCGATTCATCAGAATTGGTTTGGCACAGAGATAAAGAAGATAGAGAAGTTACAATCTTAGAAGGTAAGGGTTGGAAGTTTCAATACGATGATGAGTTACCATTCGAATTAAAAGAGGGTGATACAATCAGTATCAAAAAGTTAGAGTATCACAGAATCATAAAAGGTGATACAAATCTAAAAATACGTTTATTAAAAAAAGTTTAATATTTATTCTAAACAGTTAAACTTAAAACAAGTATTATTATGAACACAATTTTAGTTATTTTGGCGATTGCGACAGTTTTAGCAATAGCAATCGTTATCTTACAAAAGACAGGTAAGATTAAAGATGAAGATGGTGATTTAATTCCTGATGTTGTTGAGGACAAAGTAGAGGAAGTTAAAGCAGAAACCAAACGTAGAGTTAAAAGAGTAAAACAAGAACTCAAAGACGTTAAAAAATCTGCAAAAGATTTAAAAGAACAAATTGTTGATGTTGCAGAAGCAGCAGGGGGTTCTAAACGAAAGGGTAGAAAATCAACTAAACCAACAAAGAGTTCTTTAAGAGTAATGAAAAAAGATGAGCTACTTAAATTAGCTAAGAAAGATTTTAAAGTTGAGTTAGATTCTAACTTAACAAAAACAAACTTAGTAAATAAGGTGTACGGATTGTATCACAAAAAATAAATGAATAAATACTTCGGCGATATTAGAAATGTAATAATCTTAGTATTGATAATTGTTATCTTACTAATGAGACAGTGTAGTGGTAGTGGTGAAGTAACACCAACTGAACCAACTATTGTTACAAAAACCGAAGTAAAATATGATACAATTACAAAGGAGATTCCAAAGTATATTCCAAAAGTAGTTACAAGAATAGTTAAAGAGGTTGATACAGTAAATGTACTACAACCGATTGATACACTATCTATACTTGAAGATTATTTCGCAACATATGTTTATGAAGATGTACAGAATTTAGATTCGTTAAATTTACGAATTACTGATAGTGTATCTCAGAATAAAATTATGGCAAGAAGTATTCAATACGATTTAATATACCCAACTGTAACCATTACCGAAACCAAATATATTAATCCAAGAGAATTTTATATTGGTTTCGGTTTAAATGGTACACAAAATCAATTTAATTATGTTGGTGGTCAACTCCTTTATAGAACAAGAAAAAAACAAGCATTCGGACTGGGAGTTGGTATCAATGAAAATTTACAACCAATACTATCTACTCAGTTCCTATGGAAATTGGGTAAGTAGTATATGGGGCAGAGTATAAAAGAACTTATTAGAGAAGAGTACGTTAAATGTGCTCAAAACCCAGTTTACTTTTTTAAAAAGTATTGTTACATCCAACATCCTAAAAGGGGAAAGATTCTATTTGATTTATTCCCATTCCAAGAAGATGTAATGGATGAGTTCAATGAACATCGATTCAATGTAATCCTTAAATCCCGTCAGTTAGGTATCTCAACATTATCCGCAGGTTATTCATTATGGATGATGTTATTCCACGAAGATAAAAACATTTTGGTAATTGCAACTAAGCAAGAGGTTGCTAAAAACTTAGTTACCAAAGTTAGGTATATGCATGAGAACCTACCAAGTTGGTTAAGAGGTGATACCGTAGAAGATAACAAACTATCACTTAGGTTAGGTAATGGTTCAACAATCAAAGCAACATCAGCAAGTGGTGATGCGGGTCGTTCCGAAGCACTATCAATGTTGATTATTGATGAGGCTGCGTTTATCAAAGGTATTGATTCAATTTGGGCATCTGCACAATCAACACTTTCGACTGGTGGTAAAGCAATTGTACTATCAACTCCAAATGGTGTTGGTAATTTCTTTCATAAGACATGGTTAAAGGGTGAAGGGGGTGATGGTTGGAATCCAATCAAACTCCATTGGACAGTTCATCCAGAACGAAACGAAAAGTGGAGAGCAGAACAAACTCAACTATTGGGTGAAAAGATGGCAGCACAAGAATGTGATTGTGATTTCATTTCATCTGGTTATACAGTTGTTGATGGACAACTTCTACAATGGTATGAAGAAACTCATGTACAAGAGCCGGTTGAGAAAAGAGGGTTTGATGGAAACTATTGGATTTGGCAACAACCAAACTACTCAAAAGATTATATTGTAGTTGCGGATGTTGCGAGGGGAGACGGTGCTGATTATTCGGCATTTCACGTTATTGATGTAGAATCGGTTGAACAGGTTGCAGAATACAGAGGTAAGATTGAAACCAAACATTATGGTAATATGTTGGTAAATGTTGCAACCGAATGGAACGATGCATTATTAGTAATTGAAAACGCAAATATTGGATGGGCAGTAATCCAAGAAGCAATTGATAGAAATTATTCAAACTTATATTATTCCTACAAAGAGTTTGGATATGTAGATGATGATATTCATTTACAAAAAGGATATGATTTAAAAGATAAATCTCAGATGGTGCCTGGTTTCTCAA
>Ga0209929_1000557_pt1 | contig 13758 bp, 27 predicted proteins | sample SalPon2_C_H2O_MG_2_FD_185731 | JGI IMG/M metagenome (GOLD analysis project Ga0209929, IMG submission 185731) | Salt pond water microbial communities from South San Francisco under conditions of wetland restoration - Salt Pond MetaG SF2_C_H2O_MG... ... | reverse complement strand
TTCAAGAGTTTTTACAAGACGTAGACGAGGAATATGATGAACATTCATCACAGTCCGATATTTGATCAGGACAAAATTATCAAACACTACACTGAAAAAGACGGTGTAGAAGTAAAGTATGTGTGTACTACAGACTTGCGAGCAAGTGATGTACCTGTAGACGTTTACTATAGAGAAACGCCTCACCCGCAATTTGGTAATAGATACTTTGGTTTGTATTATGATACTGTTCGCGATCACATGATGATTACAAATGCTGACGTAGTAGAAGAACTAGAGTTTGGCATGGTCAATGACGGTAGTGTATGGCATTACAGTCAAAGCCATCATGACTATAAAAGTTTTCCAAACGGTGCTATGATCGACGGTGGCCGTGCTTATGTAAGATCTAACAAAGGTGCTATCCTTATGTTTGTCAAGGACGGAGAATTCTATCCGGCAGATGTTCCAGATCTACTAGAAACATATTCGGTTGACAAGCAACAAAATTAAAGTTATAATAATATAAATTAGTTAAGGAGCATAAAGATGGATATCGATCAACTGGTTGAACAGTTTGCGAGAATGACAATTCAAGAACGCAATGAGTTTGCACAAACACTTACAGATAAATGGCCGCACTTGGCCATTCAGATAGGCAATCTGATAGATTTATACGGTATGGTAAACTCACATGAAAAAGAACACGTTTATCCCGGAACAGACTGTCAAGTCTAATGTGGGAATACTGGTGTAAAGCAATAGGAGCAAAAGCATATGAAGATAACAATAGAGCCGACAGAGTGGCAATTATTCGTACTGGGTGGGTGTTGTTGCACATTCTTACTTGCCTTGCTATTATCTTGAACGCAATAGCAAATCATGGTTGGAGGTTAATAGGCTTATGATGTGGATGGATTATAATATTGAAAGTTTTCCAGATGGCAGTTTTGCTGTTAGAGGTGATTGGCCAGGGGAAGTAATGGGTGTTGCAAAAGATGGCACTCAAAAAGAAAATTACTTGTACAGGCCTGGAGATATCTTCCGTGTAAACGAATATGGTATTTTGCAAAAGATCACAGATACTGAACGTTTTACAGTCTATAAAGAAGATGTTAACAAAGGATAGGTGGGTGAGTGGCTTAAACCAGTGGATTGCTAATCCGCCGTACGCTTAACAGTGTACCGAGGGTTCGAATCCCTCCCTATCCGCCACTAAATACTATTATGAAAAGAGCGGCCCTTATAATAGGACTACTTTTTTGGGTCGTTACTTCTATCAGTGTATTTGCCCAAGAGAGTACTGAAAGAAAAGTTGTACCATTACCGATTCTAATTGACTGTGGATCGGTAGAGGAAATTTCTATCATTTTACAAGATTTTCAAGAAATGCCTGTAGCAAAAGGAAAAGCAGTATGGAAGATACCAAACGGACAGTATTTAGAAGGTCCTATGACTATATGGATTAATCCGACAACACTTACTTTTAGTATAACAATTCAACCATCGGAAGAGACTGCTTGCATAATTTTGCCAGGAGCAGGATTTACACCCTATAAGACCGGCACAAAAACATAATAAATATTATCATGAAATTAACAATTAACAAAGCAAATTTCAATAAAATTTATAAAGTAGGGTCTTTTGAAGAAACTACTGAAACTGATGTTGTGCAATTTTGGTCCTACATGAAATATCAATACCCTAGCGTCGATCAAAACAAACTTGCTCATATTATTAGTGTTTCTAAATATCAATTAGATAAAATAAAACAAAGATGGGGTGATAAGTTTTATTTTGAAATTCCAACACCTTAAGCGGCATTAGTATAAAGGCTATTATGTCAGGTTTCCACCCTGAAGATAGGAGTTCGATTCTCCTATGCCGCTCCAGTGTGTTTTTGAGCAGATTCAGAAATAAACCTCTTGCTTTTTGTGAAAAGACTATATATACTTTACAATATAAATTATTTGGAGTTTTATGCTGATGGCAAAAAAGAAAACAGTTACAAGAAGAACTAAAAACACCAATGTACCAGATTTTACAGACAGTGCTAGTTGGGATGGAGAAAAGTTCAGCAGAGCAAAAGATGCGGCTTTTGAATATTTTCGTCTGGAAAAGAAAAGTGCTGATTATAAAAAGTACACACTAGATTACTGTAAGACAAGCGACAAATGGAAAGAGCATATACCTATGCTCACAAAAGCGCCAGACAGCAAATACAACTCTACGCTAGGGTCACTTTGTATTCTAACATCACAAGGCATGCCAGACGTACATCCAAAGTATAACGAATGGTGGCATAGCCTGCCAGGCACAATGGGCACTCCAAAGCCTCATCATGAATATATTGACAAATGGTTAAAAGAAATACTAGAAGTAGGTGAAAAGGTAGTAGAAGAAAAGAAAGAAGAAGAAGTTAAAAAACAAGAAACTTATGTACCTAGCATACAGGATCGCATACGTGAAGCAACATCGATTATGGTACAGGACTTTGAACAAGCACTGGATGATTTTTGTGACGGAAAGATCACAGACTTCAAAGCAATTAAACCTCTAACACTGTTGCGTCAGTTACAGTGCAAACAACCTCACGCAAGATTGATTGCTACATTCTATGAGCCGCAGATAGCAGAATACAAAGAACTACTAGATCCACCTAATACTGCTAAAATGACAGAACATGAATTAGATTATCACAAGCAGTTAAAAGAAGCATACTCGCACTATTCAAAACCACAAGTTAAAAAACTACATGATTTTCTTGTTTCAATTATTAGTGCTTGTGATGGTATTATTGCAGAAAGCAAAGCAAATAGAAAACCACGCAAGGTAAGCAAAAAGTCACCAGAAAAGGTAGTAGAAAAACTAAAATATAAAATTTCAGATGACAAGTACAATGTATCAAGTGTACCAGCACATAAATTTATCGGTGCAAACTGTCTTGTTGTGTTTAACAGCAAGAATAGAAAACTAGGCATTTACTACACATCAATGGAAGATCCAACAGGAGTTGGCCGTGAAGGCAGTGGACTTTATCTCAAAGGACAAACACTACAACGTTATGACGAAAAACGCAGTGTTTGGTGGACACTACGCAAACCAATGGATCAATTACAAGAAGTAAAAACTCTCAATACACGTAAGAAATTTGAAAACTGGATTGAGAAACTTACAACAACACCTACCATGATGAATGGTAGAATAAACCCAGAAACAATACTGATAGGAGTATATTAATGAGCAGTCTAATCCCAATGGTGGTTGAAAAGAATCAAGATGGCGAAAGAGCATATGATATTTTTTCAAGACTATTAAAAGAACGTATCGTATTTTTAAACGGTGCAGTCCACGATGCTGTAGCACACTCGATTACAGCACAACTTATTTTATTGGAATCACAAAACCGTGACAAGCCAATTCACTTTTATATTAACTCACCTGGGGGTGTAGTAAGTTCGGGCATGGCTATCTATGATACTATGCAATACATCAAATCGCCCGTGTACACATATGTAATGGGTCAGGCTTGCTCAATGGGCTCATTGCTTGCTCAAGCAGGAGAACCAGGTAAACGTTTTATGTTGCCACATGCTAGACACATGATTCACCAACCAAGTGGTGGTGCTAGTGGACAAGCAACTGATATTCAAATTCATGCAGAAGAAATTATCAAACTTAAAAAAGAACTAACTAATGTATACGTTCAGCATAACAGCAAGGGCAAAACATTTGAAGAACTTGCGAATGATATGGAACGTGATAAGTTTATGACTGCTCAAGAAGCACTCGACTATGGACTTATTGACGAAATTTTTAAAAGGAGAGACTAATGGAAGACGGGCCTATGAAAGAACACATTGAAAGAAATAAACAAGGTGTTATTAAGGCAGAGTATATTACATATACTGTTAAAGACGGTCAACTTGTAAAAGAAACTAGTTTGCGTCAATATAAAAAGAATGGTGACTACAACGATTCTTATATCAGCGAACCACTTGTTGAGGTAAAATAATGGAACCTAAAGACGTAAGTAAAAAACATTTTTACATTTCATTAGTAAAAAGTGGAGTAAGAATGGCATCAGGTGCGGCACTCATGATAGGAGGATACTATTTAGGTCCTAGTGACTGGGGATTCTATATTATGATTGCGGGTGCATTATTGATTGCCGCTGAAGTTTTAGGAGTTTTAGAGGAACTATAATGCCCGTTGCAACCTTTGATAATAATCTTGAAAACATTAGAGTAGAACAACTTGACATTAAAAAAGGTGAACTCAACGGAGATTGGGTCAAAGGAGGCCCGTTACAGGAATTTAGTTCAACTGGTATACTAGATAAGGCTAATGAGATTTCATTAACTGTAATGGACAATTTAATTGTTGTTGACACAATTAAAACAAAAACTCTAGTAGGAGATATAAACTTACAAGGAAAACTTTCAGTAGAAAAAGATGTTTATATAAAAGGATCACTAGAAGTAGACACACTGCAAACTAAAGAATTAATTTCAGATAAAAAAGTCCCCGGGCAATACATAGAATTTGGTGCAACAAATGTTAGGAATAGTCATTTAGGCACTGGATTTTTATGGTTAGGGGGAAAATACTCAAAGCAATTTATTTTAAAAGCAAAACCAGATAGGTTTTTTAGCACAGAAAATATAGACTTGCATACTGATGCAAGTTATATGATAAACGGATTAGAAGTATTAGAAAAAGATAAATTAGGTGAAGGTATTACTAGAAGTAGTTTACGTGAAGTAGGGCAATTAAAAAATCTCAAAGTAAATGGAAGAGTTGAACTAGGTGAACATTTCTTTTATGATCCTAATCTAGATAGAATAGGTTTAGGTACAGACAAGCCTGCAGGCGATATAGGAATTTTTAACTTTGCTAATGATACTAATGTTATTATTGATGCTGAAGATGGTGATGCTAAAATAGGCACATATAATAATAAAAACCTACGCATTATCACAGATGACCAAGCACGTATTAAAGTGTCTTTTAATGGTGATGTCACAGTAGGACAAGAAGGCAATACAAGCAACACACACAGAGTTTACGGCAAATTAGGTGTTGGTGTTAAGAATCCTACAGAAGATTTAGAAGTAGCAGGCAACATACGTTTTCAAAATCGACTGTTCATGGTAGCAGATAAACCACCCGCTAGCGGACACTGGAACAAAGGTGATACAGTGTGGAATGAGAATCCTAAAAACACAGCACCCATTGGTTGGATATGCACAGCAAGTGGTACACCCGGTAATTGGTCACCGTGGGGATTCATAGGAAATAATACCACAACATAATTCTAATTAACTCATACAATAAATATTAGTATGGGCAAGATGAAAAACGTAATATTTCTCAACAAAGAAATACCTGATAAAATAAAGCGAGAAGTGCGATGGTGGGACTTGTATGCCAAACTTTCCCCAATCGCCTACTTACTAGTAGGTTTTTTGTTGTGGCATAACAATGTTTGGGATTGGCACGTTATAGCAGGGATAGGTGCTGGTGTATTTGCTATGACCGCAGTTACTTGGTGGTTCTGGACTGTCCATACTATTGGTGAAATTGCTGACCGCACACATCGAGCAGAAAGCACTGTACAAGAAGTACTACACGATATTCGCGACATAAAAGATATAGTCAAACAAATCCGCAAGTCTTAAATACACTTATGAAGTATGTTACTGTTATAGGCAACGGTGAAAGCCGTAAAATTTTTGACTTGTATCAACTTGAATCATTAGGTACTACAATAGGTACTAATGCTGTTCATAGAGATTTTCATCCTGATCATTTAGTGTGCTGTGATAGACGCATGGTACAAGAAGCCGTAAACAACAGTTACGAAAATCCTGTATACACAAGAAGCAATTGGTACAAACAGTTTAGTTTTTGGCGCAATGTACGTTGCTTACCTGAATTGCCATACAAAGGAAATAAGCGTCAAGATGATCCATGGCACTGGGGTAGTGGAGGACATGCTCTAAATTTAGCCTGTACTATGGACCCAGATTATGTTGTAATGCTAGGTTTTGATTTATGGGGTAGTGATAGCAAATTTAACAACATATACAAAAGCACAGAAAATTACAATGATGCAACCAAGCCAGCAACAGATCCTTCATATTGGGTTTATCAAACTGCAAAACTATTTGAATTGTATCCAAAAATTAAATTCCTGCAAATACAACCTGATGATTGGGATCCGCCTGAAGAATGGGATCAGTTTGGTAATTTTTTTATCGATAATTACGAAAATTTACAAATTTTGATTGACAAGAACAAGTAATATGCTATAATAAGAGCATGGAACAATTTAAAAATATTATTTTAGGTTTTTTGATTGCACTTGTTTTTTGTCTTGGATTCAAGGTTTATAGTCTTGAAAAAACTGTAGCAAATTTGAATATTAATAAAATTCAAGAATCAAAGCATGATGATGTATTCAAAAGTTTCGTAGAAGTTATAAAAGAATTGAAAAAACTAGAGGAACAAGATGTCAAGTAATGTAGTTATGTTTCCGGGTGCAATTAATCCGGAAGCAATTATGCAAAAAAGTAATGATGTTACATATGAGTTAATTGAAAACATCGTACATACTCTTAATGATAATGGTATTGATATTTACGGTCCAGATATGGAACTTAAAATTAGTAGCATTGTAAAATTACTTAAAGCAATAATTGAAGACAATCTTGGATTAGAAAATAAAAACATTGAAATAATCGAAAATTTAATTGTTAAACTTAAAGAAGATATATAACATAAAGGACTTGGCGTCAACCCTTCTAATTCTGCCGCCATTATTAAAGTATAGGAGATAATAATGGGAAAACATTACAGTACAAAACACTACGGACACAACATTGGCCTATCGGCAGTGTTCCGTCAACCTAACGCAGATCATTCACACTGTCATCTACTACACGGTTACAGTCTAGCATTTACATTCACGTTTGGTTGTGATGAACTAGACAACAAAAACTGGGCAGTTGACTTTGGCGGACTAAAGCCTTTGAAGAAGTGGCTTGAAGATCACTTCGATCACAAAACAGCAATTGATAAACACGATCCACACTTGGATACATTTTTAAAACTTAATGATATGGATCTAGCAGAAGTTGTTATTATGGATGGTGTTGGCGCAGAGAAGTTTGCTGAACACGCATTTAATTTTGCTGATAAACTAGTACGTGAAATGAGTGACAACCGTTGTTACTGTGTACGAGTAGAATGTGCTGAACACGGTGCCAATTCAGCAATCTACGAGGGTTAACAATGAAGTTCAAAAGTTCTAATATTGAAGGAACAGTTGTAAAGAACGATGAACGTTATGTTGTAAAAGACAACACTCATTTAAAAACTCTTGTAGTAAGTAGTACAAGATTAAATCCACGTAAGAGTACAAGCGGACACAAGCACGAAGGGCAGGAAGAAGTTTATATGTTTGTAGAAGGTTATGGAACTATGGAACTTGACGGTGTTACCTATCATGTTGAAGCAGGTGATACTGTGTTAATTGAAGACGGTGTGTTTCATCGTGTACACGCAGGCAATGAAGAATTGTATTTTGTTTGTGTGTTTAATGGAAATAGATACGAATGAGAATTATAGCAGGACCTTGTCAACACGAAACTCTACATCAAAGTATGGAGATTGCTCGCGAGTGTCAACGTGTTTGTGACAAATACGATATAGAATACTATTTCAAGGCAAGTTTTGATAAAGCAAATAGAACCAACATCAAAGGCAAACGAGGTGTAGGATTAGAAACTACACTTAAAGATTTTAAAATGATAAAAGAACAAGTAGGTTGTAAAACACTTACTGATGTTCATAATCAAAACGAAGTTCTAAAGATTGCCGCATACTATAACGATATAGTTGATGTGTTACAGATCCCGGCATTTTTATGCCGTCAAACTGATTTAGTACAAGCGGCATGCAAAACAAAAAAGATTGTAAATATCAAGAAAGGACAGTTCCTTGCACCATGGGACGTTGAAGGTATACTTTCAAAAACAGAAGGTGCAAAAGAAGTATGGATTACAGAAAGGGGAACAAGTTTTGGATATAACACTCTTGTCGTGGATTATACTGGTCTTATGTGGATGCTCGACAATATTGACGCTGACATCGTGTACGATGTTACGCACTCTGTCCAAAAACCCGGAGGATTGGGGACTAGTAGCGGCGGCAATCGTTCTTTCGTCCCTGGGATGGCTCGTAGCGGGTGTGCTTTGGGGATCACAAATTTCTTTTTAGAAGTACATGCTGATCCAGATAATGCTCCAAGTGACGGACCTAATATGGTTAAGTTAACTGACTTTGAAAAAATTATTGATGATATAGTAAAAATAAAGGGAGCATTAGAGAGTGCCGAAGATTGATAAAAGTCAATATTCTAAAGAAGAATGGAAAAAAATAAGAGAACAACGTCGGCTTGAAAAAGAAAACAACCGCCGCAAACAAGAAGTAGTAGCCCCAGTATTTGAAAAAGGCTATCCATCATATGATGCTGTAAATAGTAAAGGAAAAAACTATGTACTGTGTTTAAAGCACGGTGACAAGTATAGTGCAAAATATGTAAACACACTTTACAGCATGGTAAAACAAAATCTTACAATTCCTTTTACTATGGTATGTTTAACAGATAATAAACAAGATATCAATAAAGATATACTTTGTTTAGATTTGCCAAAAGAACTTACTGGTTGGTGGTGTAAGCCTTACATGTATTCAGCAGACTTACCTTTAGCAAAAGACAGTACAATTTTGTATATGGATCTAGATGTTGTTGTAAGTGGCAATTTGGATAAACTGTTTGAGTACGAAGTAGACAAATGGTGTGTAATTAGAGATTTTACTAGATCGATGCAACCGCAGTGGAAAAAGTATAACTCAAGTGTTATTAGATTTAAATTAGGACAACTAAATGATGTATGGACACACTTTATTAAAGATCCAAAATCAATAATTAAAAGTCATTTTGGAGATCAAGATTGGTTATGGACAGCAACTAATCAATCAAATCCTGCTACATTATGGCCTGATGAATGGATTAGAAGTTGGAAATGGGAAGTGCGTAAATGCAGGATTTTAACTTCCGGAGCCAAGGGCAATAGAAGATTTAGAGAAGTAGAAGATGTGATACCACCTGATGATTGTTCTATTTGCGTGTTTCACGGAGATCCAAATCCACATAATTGTGATGATCCGTGGGTAAAAAATAATTGGAAGTGATTGTGAAAAGGTAAATATTGTCATGAGCAGAACATTTGAATTTGAAGATTACAAAGTACTTTGGGGTACTATTGTAAAAGAAAAAAACATTAAAATTAACAATTTTCCTGATATTCCATCAGGTCAACTAGAACCAATGTCACAAATTGACGGGCTAAAGGATATTAAACAATCTGTAATAGATTGGGCAAAAGATTTTACTCCAAAGCATCATATAACACCTGTAGTTGCAAGCAGTTGGTTAAGCACATTTTCACCTAATAGTACAGGAATGGATATCCATACAGATGAAGATCATGGAGGAACTATAAGTGCAGTATGTTGGTTCGAAGGTCAAGAAGGACAAGGCGGTGATTTAGTCCTTTGGGATCCAAGATGGGAAAATCCAAAACTATGGGGCGGAGTTAAAGGTGATGGCAAATACGTAATTCCTTTTAAGCCTGGTAAAATTGTAATGTTTCCAAGTAGTGTATGGCACGGAGTAACTGCTTATACAGGCACAGAAGAAAGACGTGCAATTAACATGGTATTAACATTTAAAAATGTTGATCAAGTAGTATCAAATGATTTACTAGACGACGAACTAAATGCAGTTGCAGATAAACTAGGTATGCAGTTCGACGGAAGTAACGAATCTGCATTGGCAATTCTTAAAGCAATCAAAGACAAAATTTAGTTGACACACAAATAAATCTATACTACAATATATAAAACATGGAGTAGTATTTTGAAAAGGTATATTTTCGACGTCGATGGCACACTTACACCTAGTCGACAAAAAATAAACGATCAATTCCAAAAATGGTTTATAGAATTTATCTATGATCATAATGTTTATCTAATTACTGGTAGTGACTATCCTAAAACTTTAGAACAACTTGGTTCCACAATTTGTGAAAATGTAAACCGTGTATATAACTGTTCAGGTAGCGACGTGTGGGAAAATGGTAAAAACATTTTTTCTAAAGTATGGCATCTGCCCGAAGATGCTATTGCGTGGTTGGAAATACAACTACAAGAAAGCAAGTTTTACAGAAAAACAGGACTACACTTTGAACATCGCCCTGGCATGGTAAACTATAGCATTGTAGGACGTAATGCAAATTTAGAAGAGCGTTTCATATATAAAGAATGGGATGAGCATAAAAACGAACGCAATACTATTGCAAAACAATTTAATGAACTTTTTCCAAATATAGAAGCACGAGTTGGTGGAGAAACTGGAATAGACATATATCCAAAAGGCAATGACAAAGGACAAATTATAAAAGACTTTGATCCTAATGATGAATTACATTTCTTTGGTGATAGAATGGATAAAGCAGGAAACGATTATCCTTTGAAAAAACTGCTTGTTGACAAAGATCTAGGTTTGTGTTATCATATTAAAGACTGGGAAGAAACTTGGAAAATATTAAAAACACTATGACAAAACGAATTGGATTTGCATGTAAGTATATGCATCACGACCAAACACAAAAGAAAAAGTTACTAGAAGAAATTCAACGCCCATTCAATACACGTTCAACAACTGTTGCATGGCTTAATAGACAAACTAAAGAAGTTGCAGAAGAACGTCTATGGGATATTATGGTACATAACATCAAATCGTTTGAAAACTTGATTAGATACGTAGGAGGATTACCTAATGAACTACGCATGGTTAGACTTGGTAGTGATGTCCTTCCTGTGTACACAGAGCCTACTTGGTGCTATTATTGGAAACTACCTGATGTGGTCGCATATTGCGAAAAGCATTTCGCAAGGGCCGGCAAAGTTGCAAGGGAACTTGATGTTAGGCTTTCTATGCACCCTGGTCAGTTTACTGTACTTGCGTCAGATAATCCTGATATTGTAAATAGAAGTATAGAGGAGTTTGAATATCATGTGGATGTCATCAGGTGGATGGGATACGGCAAATCATTTCAAGACTTTAAATGCAATGTACACATATCGGGTAGAAAAGGTCCACAAGGTATCATCGACGCACTTAAACGACTCTCGCCTGAAGCAAGAAACACTATCACGATCGAGAACGACGAAATGTCGTGGGGAATCGACGCAAGCCTCGAACTTGCAGACCACCTTGCCCTCGTTCTTGACATACACCATCACTGGGTCAATAGTGGAGAATACATTCAACCCACCGACGATAGATTTGCTCGCATAGTAGACAGTTGGCGTGGTGTTCGACCTGTTATTCATTACAGTGTTAGCCGCGAAGATGTGCTTGTAGATTTCCCACAGGATTCTAAACCTAATATGGAATCACTACTAGAAACAGGATACAAGAAACAAAAACTACGTGCCCACAGTGATTTTATGTGGAACAACGCAGTAAATGACTGGGCATTAGAGTTTTGGCCGTACGCAGATATAATGGTAGAAAGCAAAGCAAAGAACCTTGCAAGTGAAAAACTGCATAAATATTTTTATGAGCGAGGACGAAATTTTATTCGAGAACAGTCCAATCAGGAAAGTACTCGAGCAAGAACCTCTAAAGTTTATACCACATAACTACAAGTTGGCATCAGAGATGAAAACTTGGAGGAACAAGTATAAATTATGGGACTTGTATAAAAAAGAACAATAAATACTTGTATGAAACTACAAGAGATATCAGAAAAAAGTTGCTCTAGAACAAGAGCCGCAGAATGCCAGTGTACTCAACTTACCACTATTACTGAATCAGATGACTATGTTACTGCATTATGTAATTTAGATCACGGAGAATCAGTAGAAGGAACTATTTTGTTGAGACAAATGAAAAAAGGATCTGGTACTGTAATAGTAGGACGTATTACAGGTTTAGAACCTGGTGAACATGGATTTCATATACACGAGTTTGGTGATTTGACAGATGGCTGTGAGAGCGCCGGTGGACATTATAATCCCGATGATGTAGATCACGGTGATATTAATAATGGTCATGTAGGCGATTTAGGAAATGTCACAGCGAACACAGACGGCGTAGCCGACTTCACTATTATAGCAAAACGTGTTGATCTAATAGGTGAACGCAGTGTTGTTGGTCGTGCAATAGTAGTCCATGCTGATGTAGATGACCTAGGTAAAGGCGGCGATGCAGAATCACTCAAAACCGGAAATGCAGGTGAACGACTCGCTTGTGGGGTAATTATACTTAAAGATTAGGAGAGTACAATGCTTAATTGGCTTAAAAATATATTCATGCCAACAGAAATTGCTGAAAAACCATTAGTGTTAGACAAGCCTGTTGTAATGAAAAAGGCAGAACTAACAAAAATGACAAAGAACGAACTTGAACAACTAGGTCGTGCTCATGGCATTGAGTTAGACAAACGATTAACTAAACCAAAACTAGTTGATCAACTATGGAAAGAAGTAAAACCTAAAAAATAAAGGAGATTACTATGTTAGATAATTTTAAAGGTTGGGTAGCAAAACGCTTCACAGAAAGAACATCTTGGGACGGTGCGGCACTTATTGCATTAGGAATTGTTGTGCTAATTGCTAAACCACTTGCAGGATTACTTGCATATGCGGCAATCGCATATGGTGCTTGGACTATTTACAAGTCTGAATAATTACAAACTACTAATTGGTTTATCTATAGAGGCTGGCATATTCCAAACCAGCCTTTTTTCAACTCCACGTTTTTGTGCAAATCTTTTAGGATCGCAACTAGGACATACATGAAAATAGTTGTCGCTTAACCGCCTAGGATCTACTTTACCTTTCTCACGCTTAAACTCTTCATTGCATTCATCACATACAAACACAGCAATTTGTTTCATGCGTTTGTAGGGGTGTACTTTGCCCTTTTTGCTTTTACGATAGTAGTGAGTTATAGAATTTTCTATTCTTTTGAACATAACACTATTTACATTCGGATTATAAAATATAACATAAATATTGTCATGAGCATTGTAACTGTGACAGATTCAGCAAAAGAACACATGGAAACCGTCATTGCAAAGGAAGGCAAAAAGTACGTTAAATTAAGCGTTAAGGGCGGTGGATGTGCTGGTTTTCAGTATGAATGGAATGCTGTAGATACAGTAGAAGACGATGATGAGATATTTGAATTAAGTAATGGCAATTTTGCTATTGATGCAACTGGTCTAATGTTTGTAATGGGTACTACAATAGACTATAAAAAAGAAGTATTTGGATCATACATGAGTATACAAAACCCTAATGCAACATCAAGTTGTGGATGTGGAGAAAGTTTCGGAGTTTAAAATATGGCACGTAAAGAGATTAATATCGGCGCAACTGGTAATGACGCAACCGGTGATAGTATTAGAACAGGTTTTGACAAAACAAATCAAAACTTTACAGAACTATATGCGGCACTAGGATTAGGCGGCGGTCTAAACTTTGAAACACTAGACAATACACCTAATGCACTAACTGCTAATAAAGTGTTAGCATCAAATGCTAATGGTGATGAAATTATTGAAAAAACACTAGTAGGTGACGGTGTAACTATTGATCAATCTACAAACCCTACACAAATTATTATTAGAAATACTG
>Ga0209929_1000556_pt1 | contig 13792 bp, 14 predicted proteins | sample SalPon2_C_H2O_MG_2_FD_185731 | JGI IMG/M metagenome (GOLD analysis project Ga0209929, IMG submission 185731) | Salt pond water microbial communities from South San Francisco under conditions of wetland restoration - Salt Pond MetaG SF2_C_H2O_MG... ... | reverse complement strand
AGGAAATACTCCTCCTGTGAGTCCACCTCAAGGTAGTCCTGGTGCTCCAAACACAGGTGGTGGAACAGGTGGTGGTGGACATGGTGAACCTGGTAAAGGTAAAGGAGAATGTACTCCTAATCAAAATGGTCGTGGTGGTAATGGTTCAGCAGTTTCAATTTCAGGTAGTCCTACAACATACGCTGGTGGCGGTGGTGGAGGATATGATGCTTGTGGACAAACAAGTAATTCAGTTCCCGCTCCTGGTGGGGGAGGTGTTGGAGGAGCAAATATAACTTCACCCGGAACAGCAGGTTCTACAAATAGTGGTTCAGGTGGTGGTGGAGGTCCAGCAGGTTTTCCAAGTGGTTCTGGAGGTTCAGGTGCTGGTGGTAAAGGTATAGTAGTTATAAGATATAAGTATCAATAAGGAATTTAAATGACATCAACAAAAGTTCAAAAAGCAGGTATTACAGACGGTTCAATAGGTGCTGACCAGATAGAAGATGGCACTATTATTGCTTCTGATATTGAAGATGGTTCTATTACCAATGCTAAATTAACAAACTCATCCTTTACATTAAATGGTTCATCTGTATCATTAGGTGGTTCTGTTTCTATAAGTGTTTTTGTTGATTGGCAATCAGTGATTACAGCAGACGGTTCGACTACGACAACTGCTGTTGCTGGTAATGGTTATTTTATCGATACTACATCAGCAAGTCATACTATCAATCTTCCTTCTTCACCAAGTGCTGGTGATACAATTGCTATCAAAGATTATGCTGGTACTTTTGGTACAAACGGTGTGACAATAGGAAGAAATGGCGAAAACATTCAAGGTGCTGCCAATGATAATTTATTATCTACAAATAGAGCATCTGTTGTACTAGTTTATTTTGATGCTACTAAAGGTTGGTTATACACTGAAGAAAGTAATGTTGGTGATTTACAACAAGCATTATTTACAAGTGCTACTGGTGGTACTATCACTACTTCAGGTGATTTTAAAATTCATAGTTTTACAGGAGATGGTTGTTTTGTAGTTTCAACATTAGGAAATTCACCTACTGTACCAACAGGTGGTCCAAGTAATGTTGACTATCTTGTTGTTGCTGGTGGTGGTGGTGGAGCAAATAGTTCTCCTGTAAATCGTGCCGGTGGTGGTGGTGGCGCTGGTGGTTTAAGAACAAGTTTTCCGAGTCCAGGTTGTAATGCTGGTGCTTTTCCTATTTCTGCTACAACATATCCTGTTACAGTAGGTGGCGGTGGAGGTAATAGTCCTGGAACTTGTAACGAAAGAAAAGGATCAAATTCAGTTTTTTCATCAATCACTTCAACCGGTGGTGGTTCAGGTGGTACTGCTTATCAAAATCATCCGTGTGTTCCTGGTGACTTAACAGGTGGTTCTGGTGGTGGTGGCGGTGGTTCAAATTCTGTTTCTATTGTTGGTGCTGGTGGTACTGGAAATACTCCTCCTGTAAGTCCTCCTCAAGGAAATAATGGAGGTCCTGGTGGTGCTGGAAACTGTACTGGCGGTGGCGGTGGTGGTGGCGGAGGTCACAGCGGTGGTGGTGGTACTGGAGGAAATGGTAGTGGTGGTTCTGCTGGTTCTCCTGGTCCAGGTACCTCAAATAGTATAACAGGTTCAAGTGTCACATACTCTGTAGGTGGTAGTGGTGGTTCTGCTTGTGGAAATTCTCCTGGATCAGCAGGAACTGCTAATCGAGGAAATGGTGGCGGTGGTGGTAATGCCACAACAGGCACTGGTGGTTTAGGTGGTAAAGGTATAGTAATCATAAGGTATAAGTATCAATAAGGAGTAGTATGGCATTAACAAAAGTTACAAAATCAGGCATTACCAATGACGCTATCGATGGTGCTAAATTAGAAAATACTTCAATTACATCAGCAGATATTGCTCCAGGAACACTGACAAATGCTAAATTAGAAAATTCATCTGTAACAGTCAACGGAACAAGTGTTTCACTAGGTGGTTCTGTTGATACAACATTTATTTCATGGCAATCTGTTATCACTGCCGACGGTTCAACTACGACAACAGCAGTCGCTGGTAATGGATATTTTATTGACACAACATCTGCTGCTCACACAATCAATCTTCCTGCTTCACCAAGTGCTGGAGATACTGTCGCTATTAAAGATTATGCTGGTACATTTGGTACCAATGCTGTAACAATAGGAAGAAATTCAGAAAATATTCAAGGTGTTGCTAATAATTCTGAGTTATCAACAAATCGTGCTTCTGTTATTTTAGTATATGCTGATGCTACAAAAGGTTGGTTATATTCAAATGAATCGAATGTTGGTGATTTACAACAAGCAACATTTATCAGTGCTACTGGTGGCACAGAAACTACATCAGGCGACTATAAGATTCATACTTTCACAGGTGACGGATGTTTTGTTGTGTCATCTTTAGGTAATCCTGTTGGCGGTGGCGATACAGTTTCGTATCTAGTTATTGCTGGAGGTGCTGGTGGTCAAGGTGGTGGTGGCGCTGGTGCTGGTGCTGGTGGTGTAAGAGAAGGTAGAGATATTGCTCCTTCTTATACTGCTTCACCAATAGTCAATTCATCAGGTTTAACATTGACTGCTACAACATATCCTGTTACTGTTGGTGCTGGAGGTGCTGGTGGTGCTACAGGTCCTGGTCCAAAATCTAGTAGATTTGGTGGTAATGGATCAAATTCAATATTTTCTACAATAACATCCGCTGGAGGTGGTCGAGGCGGTGGTCAAGGTGATGCTTCTCCTAATTGTGATGTTGATGGCGTATCAGGTGGTTCTGGAGGTGGGGCAGGTCAAAATAGTGGACCTCCACCTAGAGGCGTTGTAGGTGCTGGTAATACACCACCTGTGAGTCCGCCACAAGGTAATCCTGGAGGGCAAGGAAACTATGCTGGAAACACACCAGGTTCTGGTGGTGGTGGAGGTGCTGGTGCTACAGGAGGTTCTGCTGGAGGTCCAGGTGTTGCTGGCGATGGTGGTGCTGGTGTAACAACATCAATCTCAGGTTCACCAACTGCTTATGGTGGAGGCGGTGGAGGTACTGCTTGTGCTATTCACGGTGTTTCTGCTGATGGTGGAACAGGAGGTACTGGCGGTGGAGGTAATGCTAGTACAGGTAATGGTGCTGGTAGTTCTGGAACTGCGAATACAGGCGGTGGTGGAGGTGCTGGTGGTTCACCAGGTTTCTGTGGAGGTTCTTGTAATCCAGGTGGTTCAGGCGGTAAAGGTTTAGTAGTAATACGATATAAATATCAATAAAAGGAAGTAAATGCCAATCAACAAAGTAGGATCAAAAGGAATTGCAGACGGTTCAGTCGCTTCAGCTGATTTTGCGGATTGCACAGTTTCTAGTGCTAAACTCACAGACGGCACAATCGCTAACGCTAAGTTAGTTAATTCTAGTGTCACTCTTGCTGGTCAATCAATTTCTTTAGGTGGTTCTGTTGATATCAATCTCACAGACTGGCAATCCGTAGTTACTGCTGACGGTTCAACAACAACCACTGCCGTATCAGGTCAAGGTTATTTTATTGATACGACATCAGCATCTCATACGATTAATCTTCCTGTATCTGCTTCGATAGGTGACTTTGTTGCTATCAAAGATTATGCCGGTACATTTGGCACAAATTCTTTAACAATAGGTCGTAATGGTCATAACATTCAAGGTGTTGCTAATGATTCTTTAATATCAACCAATCGTGCTAGTTTAGTATTAGTTTATGTAGATTCTACTAAAGGTTGGTTATATTGGGAAGAAAGTAATGTGGGTGATTTAGGACAAGAACTTATCACTGCTACTGGCGGAACTGTAACTACTTCAGGTGATTTTAGAATACATACTTTTACAGGTGATGGATGTTTTTCCATATCGGAAATATTACCTTCAAGTCCAGGTAATGTTGACTATCTTGTAGTCGCTGGTGGTGGAGGTTCAGGTGGTTATTGTGGATTTGGAACAGCTGGTGGTGCTGGTGGCGCTGGTGGATATCGAACTACTTTTCCTAGTCCAGGTTGTAATGCTGGCGCTTTTCCTGTATCAGCAACAACTTATCCTATTACAGTAGGTGCTGGTGGTGTAAGTTACATTTATCCAAATAATCAGCCAGGAACACAAGGTTCTAATTCTGTCTTTTCTACTATCACATCTGCTGGTGGTGGATATGGTGCTGCTCCACCTTCTCCTGGAGGTGCTTCAGGTGGTTCAGGTGGTGGTGGATCAAACGGTGGCGGAGGTGGTTCAGGTAATACTCCTCCTGTGAGTCCTTCACAAGGCAATAATGGAGCTCCTGCTCCTGGTGGTCCTGCTCCTGGTGGTGGAGGTGGTGGTTCTGGTGGTGCTGGTTCTGCTGCTTGTGGTATTAATGGCGGTGATGGACTTCAAAATTCAATTACAGGAACAGCAATCTATTATTCTGCTGGTGGATATGGTCGTTCTGGTGCTTCTCCTTATCCTCAAGGATCAAGTGGAACTGGATATGAAAACACTGCTAATAGAGGACACGGTTCACCAAGAGGTGATGCTCCAGGATCAAAGGGTATTGTAGTATTAAGATATAAAATAAAATAAGATACAAATATCAGTAAGGTAAGTTTATAAATAATAGAAAAGAGATTAACAAATGGCAATATCAAAGATTAATTCAAAAGCACTCGTAGATTGTTCAGTAGCAGCCGTTGATATTGAAGATGGTTCAATTACTAACGCTAAATTAGCAGGTTCAATTGCTAATGCTAAACTAGCAAATTCAAGTATTACAGTCAACGGAAACACTGTTTCTTTAGGCGCTTCTGGTAATATTCCACCTGTTGCTTGGCAATCAGTCGTTACTGCTGACGGTTCAACGACAACCACTGCTGTATCAGGTAACGGATATTTCATAGATACAACAAGTGCTGCTCATACGATTACTTTGCCGGCATCACCAAGTGCTGGTGATTATGTTGCCATTAAAGATTACGCCGGTACATTTGATACAAATAGTGTTACAGTAGGAAGAAATGGTTCAAATATTCAAGGTAATGCTAACGATTCTGAATTAACAATAGGTGGTGCTGGAGTTACTCTAGTATATGTTGATGCAACAAAAGGTTGGTTATATACCAAAGAATCAAATAGTAGTTTTATTTCTGCTACTGGTGGTACTGTTACTACTTCAGGTGATTATAAGATTCATACATTTACTGGTGACGGATGTTTCACTGTTTCTTGTGTTGGTAATGTTACAGGTGGTGGTAATGAAGTTTCTTATCTTGTTGTCGCTGGAGGCGGTGGTGGTGGTAAGGCACACGCCGGTGGTGGTGGCGGTGGAGGTTTTAGAGAAGGTAAAGCATCAAACGATACTTACACTGCTTCACCTCTTAATGCTCCCACTGGTTTAACAGTTACTGCTACAACATATCCTGTTACAGTGGGTGCTGGTGGTGCTGATTATAGTCCATCCCCAACTGGACCAGCAAAACCTGGTTCAAATTCAGTTTTCAGTTCTATCACTTCTACTGGTGGCGGTGGTGGTGTTTATGGTGTAGGTGTTGTAGCCGGTCAACCTGGTGGTTCAGGTGGTGGAGGAGGTAATACTCCTGTTCCATTTGGTCTTGGTAATACTCCTCCTGTAAGTCCCCCTCAAGGTCAACCTGGTGCTGCTGGTGTTGGTGGTCCATCTTATCAAGGTGGTGGTGGTGGGGGTGCCACAGAGGCAGGATCGGCAGGTGCTACTACAGCTACTCCTACTTCAGGAAATGGTGGAGATGGTGCTGGTACATTGATTAATCCTGCTACTGGAGAAACGTCTGGTTGTACACAATATTATTCTGGTGGTGGCGGAGGTTCTGCTTTTGGTCCACATCCATTTCAAGGTCCGTTTGTTGGTGGTCTAGGTGGTGGTGGAGATGCCATAGGATCTGAAGGTGCTTGTTCACAAGATGGTTCTGCTAACACAGGTGGCGGCGGCGCTGGTGGTAGTACGACTGGTACTAGTGGTGGTAAAGGTATTGTTATTATTCGATACAAATATCAGTAATTAAAACTTTTATAAATTATATTATATGATAGTGAATGATATTATGATAGTTGGTGGTGGTAGTGCTGGATGGATGACAGCATCTACTCTTATCAAATTTTTTCCAAATAAAAATATTACACTTATAGAAAGTCCTAATATACCCACTGTTGGTGTTGGTGAAAGTACAATTCAACAAATACGACAATGGACATCATCATTAAATATCAAAGATAAAGACTTCTTTTCTTATACAGACGCTAGTTATAAACTATCAATAAAATTTACAGACTTCTATAAAAAAGGAGAATCATTTCATTATCCTTTTGGTAAACCAAACTTAGATAATAATCAGTTACAATTAAATGATTGGTGGTGTAAAAAGTTTGTTTATCCTCATACACCTAATTCTGATTATGTTGATACTTGTTATTCTCAAATGGCATTAGTTAATCAGAATAAGATGAAATCAAATGTTGATAGTGCTTTTCATTTTGACGCTACTAAATTTGGATTATGGTTAAGAGATTATTATTGTTTACCAAAAGGTGTAAAACATATTAAAGAAGATATTGTAACAATAGAACAAGATGATAATGGTATAAAAACACTTAATAACAAATATAAAGCAGACTTGTTCATTGATTGTACAGGATTTAAATCATTATTATTAGGAAAAACATTAAAAGAAGAATTTATATCATTTGAAGATTTATTACCAAATAATTCTGCTTGGGCTACTAAAATATCATATAAAAACAAACAAAAAGAATTAGTACCCTTTACAAACTGTACTGCTATTCAAAATGGATGGGTTTGGAATATTCCTTTATGGAGTAGAATTGGTACTGGTTATGTGTATTCTGATAAGTTTGTAGATGATGATACAGCACTTAAAGAATTTCAAAAACATCTAGGAACAAAAGAATTAGATTTCAAAAAAATTAAAATGAGAGTAGGTATTCATAAAAGATTATGGGTTAAAAATGTTGCTGCTATAGGTTTGTCTGCTGGATTTATTGAACCATTAGAGAGTAATGGATTGTTTTCAGTACACGAATTTTTACATAAACTGGTCAGAAATTTACAAAGAGAAAAAGTATCACAATGGGATAAAGATAATTTTACTTATGATTGTCGTCAAACATTTCAAAACTTTGCCGAATTTGTAGCACTTCATTATGCTCTTTCTCATAGAGATGATACTGAATATTGGCGTTCTAATTTAAATAAAGAGTGGTCAAAAGAAGCAATAGAAAGAATCAATCCTCTTACAGAGGGAATACTTAAAGCTATTGTAGATAGAAGTTTTATATATCACCACGATTATAAAAATGCCGGATTACATTGTATTGCCGCTGGTATGAATTGGGCACCTACTGATATTCCTACTATTATGAAGTATGGTTATAATGGTGATTTTGAATATTGGAAAAGTGATATACTCAATTCTGGAATGATAGAAAATTTAGAAAATAAAAAATTAAAATGGAATAATGATGTGAAGAAAGAAAAATCATTATACAATTTTATCAAAGACAATTACTATGAATAAAAAATATTATTTTCTCTGTGGTATGCCTAGAGCAGGCAATACATTATTTGCTTCTTTAATGAATCAAAATGAAGATGTTACTGTTACTGGACTTAGTATATTACCTTTGATACTTTTTAATATTCAAATAATAAGAGACCACGAAACATTTAGAAACTTTCCTGATTTAAAATCTTTAAATAATATATGTGATAATCTATTTCATAATTACTATAAAGATTTTAATACTCAACATATTATTGATAGACAAAATTGGGGAACTCCATTTAATTTGAGTTACTTAAAACATAATTTTAAAGATAGAAAATTTATAGTATTACATAGACCTATTTTAGAATCTTTAGCGTCTTTTATAAAAATAGAAAATTTAGAAGATGAAGATAAAATAAAAATACGTTGTGAGAATCTTTTAGATACTAATTCTGCTATGAAAAATGGCATAATAGGAAAACATTTGTGGTCCATAGAAAACTTAATCAAAGAAAAAGAAAAAATAATAATATTAAAGTATGATGATTTTTTATTCAATACACAAAAAAATATAGATGATGTATGTGATTTTTTAAATATCAAAAAACACAAAATTAATAAAGATAATATTGAACAATTAACAATAAATGAAATTGAATATGATGATTCTGTATATGGTGTTAATTTACATAATCTTAAAACAAAATTAGAAACTAAAAAAAAATATAAGATTGAAGATTATTTATCAAAAGAAATTATTAATAAATATCAATCGATAAACGATACGTTTGAGGAGTTAATATTTAAACATTATATATATTAGTATATAAATTGAATGAGGAAGTTATAAAATGAATTTATCAAATTATTATTATTATTTTCAAAGTGCTCTTTCACCCAAACTTGTTGATGAAATACTTGCTTACGGCAAGGCACATCAACCAGAAATGGCAGTGACTGGTGGCATTAATGAACATAAAGATGTCCATACGAAAGACGGCAAACTCAAAAAGAAAGTCGTCAATGACATTCAAAAGAAACGTAAATCAGATATTGTTTGGATGAATGATACATGGATTTACAAAGAAATTCACCCTTACATACACGAAGCAAATAGACAAGCAGGTTGGAACTTTGATTGGGACTGGTCTGAATCTTGTCAATTTACAAAGTATGGTGTCGGTCAATACTATGGTTGGCATTGTGATTCATGGGATAAACCCTATATTCGTAAACAAAACGAAGATGGTACCTATCCAATGGACCATGGTAAGATCAGAAAGATATCAGTTACTATTTCTTTATCTGATCCTGATGAGTATGAAGGTGGTAACTTAGAATTTGATTTTAGAAATCAAGTTGATTGGGAAAACAACAAAAAAGCAAAGATTAAGTCATGTGATGAAATACGACCACGTGGTTCGATTATTGTCTTTCCAAGTTTTGTGTGGCATCGTGTCGCACCCGTGACCAAAGGAACTAGATACTCATTAGTCATATGGAATCTAGGATATCCATTTAGATAAGGAGTATATTATGGCATTAGTGAAATCAACACAAAAAAATCAATTAAATACAGATTTATATTTTAGTACACCCGTCTGGACAATTGAAATACCAGAATGGGTCGATCACGTCAACAAAGTTTGTGACAAATACATCAAAGAAGCTTATGAAAGAGATAAGCCAAAGATGGATGAACGTAAAAAATGGTTAGGTAGAGATTATTGGAAGAAAGCAAAAGATCATGGTTGGTCTTATCATTCAGGTCCAATACAAGCTGATCCTGATCTCAAAGAATTTTGGGATTACGTTGGACAAACATCTTGGAACTGTATGGATTCACAAGGTTTCAAGTTAGACGATTACACAATGTTTTTTACAGAATGTTGGGTACAAGAATTTTCAAAGAACGGTGGTGGACATCACAATTCTCATATCCATTGGGATAATCATATATCAGGTTTTTATTATTTGAAGTGTTCTGAATATACTTCATTTCCTGTTTTCCACGACCCAAGACCAGGTGCAATGATGACAAAACTTCCTCAAAAGAATAAATCAGATGTCACACTGGCAACAGAAGCGGTTCATTATAAACCTAAACCAGGAACGCTAGTTTTAGCACCTGCTTATCTCGTACATGAGTATAGTATGGATCCTGGTTTAGAACCGTTTCGTTTTATTCACTTTAACGTACAAGCAGTTCGCAATATGATAATTGAAGGAGTTAAAAATCTATGAGCTTTGCAAAGAACAACTATATTGTAATTAAACAAGCGATTGATCCAAAAGTGGCAGAGTTTGTATATAATTACTTTTTAATGAAACGACAAGTGGCAAGAACTTTCTTTGACACACGTTATATCTCTCCTTATACTTCAGAATGGGGTGTATGGAATGATGAACAAGTACCAGAAACATATTCACACTATGGTGATATTGCAATGGAAACTTTATTACTTGCAGTTCAACCGGTGATGGAAAAACAAACAAAATTGAAATTAAATCCAACTTATGCTTATGCACGTATCTATAAAAAAGGGGATATACTGCATCGACATAAAGATCGTTTTTCTTGTGAGATATCAACAACTCTTAACTTAGGTGGTGATGATTGGCCGATCTTTATTGAAAAAGATCCTAAGAAGGGTGGTGTGAAAGAAGGACAAGGTTATGTTTCTGATTACACAAAAGGAACAAAAGTTAACCTTCAACCAGGTGATATGTTAGTTTACAAAGGTAATATTTTAGAACACTGGAGAGATGCATTTGAAGGCGAAGATTGTGGTCAAGTATTCTTACATTATAACAATCGAGCAACTGCTGGTTCAGATGATAATATATACGATGGTCGACCACACTTAGGTTTACCACCATACTTTAAAGGAATGAAATTATAATGGCAAAATTTGTAGAATTTAAAAACGCTTCAACACCGTTTGAAGGAAAGAAGATTGCAATCGATGTAGAAAAGATCATTACAATCTTTCAGGATGTTCTTAAAGCAGATGAAGGTAAAGTTACTTCACTGTGGTGTCCAGAGAATATGTGGACAGTACAAGAAGACTTTGATACTGTATTACAAAAGATAAAGGATGTACAATGATTGTTATTGATGATATTGAATATAAAGAAGAAGATTTATCTGAACAACAAAAGAATTGGGTGTATGCGCTCAATGAAATACTCACATCACGTAGAAAAATACTGATTGAGTTAGAAAAGATAGATGTTTTAACCCAATATTATAAAGATAAAATAAAGAATGATGTAGTGAAAAAAGAATCAAAAGACGATAAATAGTTTCATGGCTGCAATTGCAAATCTCTATGTTGATCAAGGAACAACGTTCAGTACCTCTGTTCTTGTTACCAATGATGACGGAAGTGCATTTGATTTAACTGGTTATACTGTTGCAGCTCAGATTCGCAAGTCTTATTCTTCCTCTACAGCAGTAGATTTTACTGCAACAGTTGCCGATCCATCGACTGCTGGACAGATTAATCTATCACTCACTGCAACACAAACAGGTACTTTAGAAGAAGGTCGATACGTCTATGATGTCGAAGTTACTTCCGGTGTCACTGTAACTCGTGTAATCGAAGGATTAGTGACAGTTTCTCCACAAGTTACAAAATAATTCGCTGTTTTAAATCACTTTTATTATAAATATTCTATGTATTAATAGAGGTTAGAATGGCAATTACAGCAAAAATTCAATCAGATAATAGTAATCGACCACAAAGAGTATCAGTCACAGTACCGGCACAACAGACAGCAATCAACAATTCAGACTTTAATTTGAGATCGTTGGGTGATGTTGACGCTGCCAACGCACAAGACGGTGCCCTTCTACAATACAGAGCAAGTGACGGTAAATTCGTCACACGAACAGAATTAGAAACAGATACTGGCACATTGATATTCAATGCCGGTGCTTTTTAGGAGAAGATTAAATGTCAACAGTAATTCAGATTAAGAGGTCGTCTGGTACTAGTGCTCCCGCTACGTTAAAACTTGGGGAATTAGCTTATACATACGGCACAGGAACCCAAGGTAATCTAGGTGATAGATTATTCGTAGGTGAGGGAGGCGTTGACGGAAACGGTGACGCCAATAATATTACCGTTATCGGTGGTCAATATTTTGTCGACCAACTCGATCACGTTCAAGGAACATTAACAGCAAGTTCAGCAATTCTTGTCGATTCAAACAAGGCAATTGATGAACTGTTTATAGGAAATTCAACATCAACCGGTGGTACAATTAAATTCAACGAAGGAACTGATAACGGTTCAAACTTCGTTGCATTGAAGGCACCAAATAACCAAGCATCAGACGTAACATTTACTTTACCAGGTTCATTCTCAAATGGACAATTTTTAACAGTCGATGGTTCTGGTGTTATGTCATTTGCTGCTGTTCCATCAGGTTCATTTGATATTACAGGTGATTCAGGAACAGATACATTTACAACTGGTCAAACATTAACATTTGCCGGTGGTACAAGTATTGATACAGCTGTAACATCAAACACAGTTACAATTAATCTTGCAGCTATCGATGCAAGTTCAACAACAATTTCAAACATACCAAACTCATCATTAACAAATTCAAGTGTCACTGTTGCAGGTGATTCTGGATCAGATGGAGTAAGTCTAGGTGAAACACTAACAGTTGCAGGTGGTACAAGTATCACTACTGCAATGACCTCTAATACAATCACAGTTAACCTAGATTCTATTGATGCTGACAATACAACAATCACAAACTTAGAAGTTGATAATCTAAAATCAGGTGTACTTGATACTGACCTCTCAAGTGTATCTGCTTCAGATGATACATTGGCTTCTGCTAAAGCAATTAAGGCTTATGTTGATACTCAACTCACTGCGGAAGACCTCGATATCGCAGCTGATTCTGGTGATGCACAATCAATTGACTTAGATTCTGAAACACTTACAATTGCCGGTGGAACAGGTATCTCAACAGTTGCTTCAACAAATACTATTACAATTAATGGTGATGATGCAACCACATCAACGAAAGGTATTGCATCATTTAATTCAACAGACTTCTCAGTAAGTTCTGGTGCTGTATCATTACAAGACGAAAAAATACAAGATGTTGCTGGTGCAATGTTTACAGGTAACACTGAAACTCTCATCACTGCAACATATCAGGATGCTGACGGTACTGTTGACTTAGTTGTAGATAATGACTTATCAAACTATGATAACTCAACATCAGCATTTATTACTGCAAGTTCAACTGACACACTGACAAATAAAACAATCAACGGTTCACAATTAGTTAATGGTTCTGTATCTAATGCAAAACTCGGTAACTCAGAAATTACTTTTGCAGGTGACACAGGATCTGATGCTGTATCACTTGGTGGTACATTAACCATTGCAGGTACTTCCAATGAGATTGAAACAGTTGCAACAACTGACACGATTACAATCGGATTACCAAGTGATGTTACTGTATCAAATGACTTAACAGTTTCTAACGACTTAACTGTCACAGGAAACTTAACAGTTAACGGTACAACAACAACTGTTGCAACAACAAACACAACAATCTCTGATAACTTATTGGAATTAAACTCAGGTGCGGCTTCAAACGCTAACGATTCTGGTATTATTATCGAAAGAGGTTCAACTGGTGATAATGCAATCATTATGTGGGATGAATCTGCTGATACATTTACAGTCGGTACAACTACAGGAACTGCATCATCTACAGGTGATATCGCAATTACTGTTGCTGAACTTGTTGCAAACATTGATGGTTCAAATTCAACAATCACTAATATCGGAAACTCATCATTAACCAATAGTACAATTACCTTTGCAGGTGATTCTGGTTCTGATAGTGCTGCTCTTGGTGAAACATTAAACATTGTATCTGGTGAAGGTATTGACACAGTAGCAACATCAAATACAATTACTATCTCAGGTGAAGATGCATCTACATCTAATAAAGGTATTGCATTATTCAGTTCAGATAACTTTGCTGTATCATCTGGTACAGTAACAGTGACAACAGTTGATGGCGGCACATTCTAAATAGTCGCTAGGAGATTTATAGTATGGCGACAGTCATAAAGTTAAAAAGAGGAACAACAACACCCACAACAGGAGACATTGTTTCGGGTGAAGTTGCCGTAGATACCTCTGCTCAAAAACTTTACATTAACGATTCTGGTAGTGTAAAGGAAATAGGCGGAGGATCTAACTCTTTTACA
>Ga0209929_1000555_pt1 | contig 13798 bp, 25 predicted proteins | sample SalPon2_C_H2O_MG_2_FD_185731 | JGI IMG/M metagenome (GOLD analysis project Ga0209929, IMG submission 185731) | Salt pond water microbial communities from South San Francisco under conditions of wetland restoration - Salt Pond MetaG SF2_C_H2O_MG... ... | reverse complement strand
TATGTCCTTAGTGACGTTTGCAAAATCTAACATCTGTTGTTCTAGGTCAAAGATAGCGCTCATATAGCCACCTCGTTTATTAACCACTCTAGGTACACCCTAGCCTTACGCAGATCCTCTACTCCGTTCTTGTACTCGTATCTCCAGAGGTACTTCAGACAGTTACCCTTGAGGTATCCCTTGTACTCCTGTGGGTGCATAGATGCCTTGATTGCTTCGATGGCTTCGATAGCACCCTTGTTGTAGTGATCTGGCTGCGTCACGGGATTGTGGTTGTCGTTAGGGTGAAACAGTTTGCCTGTAAAAGTCTTACTCTTGTTCACCTTGTCCCAGTCTTCTGGTTTAGCATCGTCTATAGATTTGTAAGAAGCCATCTCGTTCTCTCTGTCTGTGTAGTAAGTCCATTCGTTACGCATATCATGTTTCATAATCTTCTTCTAGCTCCTCTTGAAACTCATCAAGTTTACGTAGCAGCTTGTCCTCAAACCTATCCAGTATCTCTTCAGACGAAATCTGTAGGGCTTCCAGAAGATCATCGGGATCGTAGAACCGCAACAGACGCTCCTTAGTTTCTTCTAGTGTCAGAGACATAATCAACCAACTCCTTAAGTGTATCTATATTATACCATAGAATCTTGTGTTTGTCACACCATTGAGCCATAGTAAGTTTGGTGCTTTTGTTTACTTTCTGATTAGGTTTCATCAGTACAAATATAAGTTCGTGAGTCCACGGAATTGACCTAGAGATTGCTTTGTACTTTTGTGTGTCTCCTGCTCTGAAGTATCCTTTGCACTCAATAAGATACGTCCGTTCGTTGTACTCGTACACAAAGTCTGGGGTGTACTTTCGTTCGATGACGTACGGTATCTGGTACGGCTCGTAGCTAAAGCCAAATGGTTGTAACTGCGTTGCAACATCTCTCTCAAACTCCGACCTAAAGTTACCCAGCTTGGATTTCCGTGACCTTCGGTTCATTCACCACCTCTGTTAAATACCTTGGGCCGCTTGAGTACAGGAAGGTACGAACTCCTGGCCAGCAGATATGCTTGTATTGACAATAAGAACAACCAACGGCGAGCTTCATGTTTCCACTTTTGCCATCCGGTACGACTTCGTGACATACCTCTGGTGCCTCTGGCTGCTCCACTAGCTTTTTTACTCGTTCAATGTGCTCCTCTATGTCAAATGAAATCTTCTCATAAACAGGTGCCTGAGTGTCAGCAGAGTCATACAACAGGTACGTCAAGTGTCCGTTCTGTTTGTCCATTGCGAGCCACCCGAACTTTGTTTCCCCTTCGGCGTGTGCATACCCTTTAATTTGAGCAACGTATCCAAACGAATCATCAAAAGCGAGACTTCCATCCTTGAATTTTTTAAACCCAAAGGTCGAGACACTTTTAATATCAGTGACAACACCATCAATTTTGCAGTCCATGTGGCCCGTAATACCAGCAACTTCACACTGCTTCTGTTCATCTGTCACCTCGTGTCCTGATAGTTTGGTTAGAAACAACAGCATCTCTTCGATCAGATGCCCGTACATAAACTTGACGTAAGTGTTAGGAGTCATCTCCTCCTGTACGTCTGAGTTATTAACAGCGTTCCACAGGTAACGATCATCTCTACCGATGTTAGACATACGTAGCTTGCGCCCATCGTCACGATCCTCTGTAAACAACTTAGTCATCAGACGTTTACAGTTTTCACCAAAGTTTTCTATCTCTTCGTACAGATCGACACCTTCTGGTATTTCCTTGTTGGCAACCACCTTGTAAATGTCGTCTACCAGTGAGTAAAGTTTATTCATTTATGTTGCTCCATTAGGTCAGCTATGGCTGACTGTGCTTGCTCTGGTGTGCAATTAAACCACTCACCCTTACGGTCATACGCTTTCTCTAGTAGACTGTGCGCCTCTGACTCAGCAGATCGTCGGTCAGTCACAGACCAAAAAGTAAACAACTCGTAGTCTCTGAACGGTGAAGACGTTTGGTATCCGTTGAGCCTGTCCTCTGAGTCTACCGCCATGCCTACCTTGACCCACTCAGGGAAGTTAGGATTGGTAATGATGTACACCTGTCCCTCACGACTCAGTTCGTATTTCGACAGACTGCTGAAAGCTGCATCTTCAAATGTCTTGTATCTTCCTGGTTTAAACAACGGGTGCTTTTTAGAAATGTACTTACCGTTGACCCACATTCTGTTTGGGTTGTTTCTAGGGTTGTGTTTCGGGTTTGTTATAGCGTTTGCGCGTTTCTTTTGACATCGCTTACATATATAAATATGCTTTTTTTTAAACGAGCCATACCAATTATCTTCTGTCAAAGTTGCTGAACATTTAATACAGTCATTCATATCGTGTTCCTCAGTGTGTCTCTGCCCACGTTGATCCAACTTGGTACTCTCCGTCAAGGGGGCATCTGAGTTCAAAAGAAATGCCAGCCGCCTTGATGCACTCGACTGCGAGCCAGCCGTACTTCTCTGCTTGTTCTGCAGCCACCTCCGATTGTATCTCGTCATGTACGTTCCCCACAAACTTGTAGTCAATTCCGTGCTGTGTCGCGTAGTCATCCAGAAGAACCAAAGCCCTCTTCATAATGATTGCACCAGCCGCCTGAAGCAGTGTGTTCAATGCACTATGTTCTGACCTGACCCAGAGTTTTCTTCCGTCGAGTCCAACGAGATGACCCTTCCGAGACGCCTGTCCAACTCTGTCTCGTAGAGTTTCAAGAGCAGGTGTATTTCGTAGAAAGCGTGTCCTAAGCTCATTGCCATCTCGCGCAGATCCTCCGACGATGCTTCCAATTTTGGCGTCCCCTGCTCCGTAGAGGAAAGCGTAGATGAAAGTCTTTGCCTGAGGTCTTGTTGCAAGTCCTGCAGCAGTTTGATTTCTGGTGTGAATGTCGTCTCTAAGCAAGACATTTGTAAACTCCTCATCGCCCATGTAGTGAGCGAGCATCCGTAGTTCTAGTCCACTAGCGTCAACACCCACTAGCTTACGTCCCTCTGGTACAATCCAGCAGTCACGGCACTCCTTGCCAAACTGAGAGTTGATAGACGGAACCTGTGCCATGTTGGGATTCTGGTGCGTCATACGTCCTGTGATAGCACCGTTTGTTGTAACCCTCCCGTGTACTCTACCGTCGTCCTGTACGTGTTCTATCCAAGAGGATACCTGTGCGTATCGCTTTTGCAAGAGTAGGTACTCAAGTACGAGAACAGCCTCCGGTATGTGTTTGTTTTCCTCAAGTGTCTTCTCGTCCACTTGCGGCCTACCGCTCGGCGTGAGTTCCGACCATACCGCACCCTTAGCTTCAAGTCGTTCTGCCACCTGTTGACGGGAGCCAGGATTGAAGACCGTAACCTTATCCTTAAGGCGCTTGCCTGTCTTCTCAGACCACCTTTCCTCAACAATCGGCGGGAACACCCTCTGGAGTTCTTCCTCAATAGCATACATACGCTCCTTGAATTTAGCGCACAGCGTGTGACACAGCCGTTGATCCAGCAGCCACCCGTTGCGCTCCTGTCCCTGTATGATCCACTGTACCTGATGCTCTAGATCCTGTGACTCTTTGGAAAACCCGTCTAGCTCAACACGTAGCCTCTTGTACACAGCCTCAGTCAACTCTACGTCACGTATGCAGTAGTCGATCATGGCTGGTGATAACCTAGTCCAGTCCTCGTGGTCGCCCTTTGCAAAGCCTAGGATGTTGCCCCAGTTACGCAGAGAGTGTCCACCAGACCTACTAGGGTCTGCCAAGCGTGACAGTACTAGAGTGTCAAGGACCATGCTCCGGTCAAAAGTAAAATTCCAAAGACGCTCGACCACAGGAACATCAAAGCCAATTCCGTTGTGGAATACGAACTGAGCCGGTGCTTTACGCGATACATACGCTTTGAAGTCTTGCTCATTACAGATTACCTCCGCTTCTCCGTTGTGTCGGCAGACTGCACACCAGATTACACTGGGGTCCAGCCCGTCTGTTTCTATGTCACAAAAGACTAGGTTCAAAACTCTGTCTCCGGTGGGTTAGGGTTGGCACACTCGTGGATGCGTCCTGTAAACTTGTCGTACCGTAGCCAACAGGCAGGGCCAGTTTCACCTGAATAACGATTCTTGAGTATCCTCACTGTGGTTGTGTTCCTAGTGTCCTCGTCTGGGTTCTGCTGGTCACGCTCCATGCCTATAACTATATCGGAGAGTTGAGCAATACTCTGGCTACCCCTGAGATCCTGAAGGCTGATGCGTCCTCCGTCCTCGTGTGCAGTGCCAGATGATCTACGCAGGTGCGACACTAGGAACAAAGTGATCCCTGTCTCTGCCACCAGTGTACGCAGCTTGGTCATAATCTCATCTATAGCTTTCCGTTCGTCCCCGTTCTCTTGAGAAGAAACCACGATGGAGAGGTGGTCGAGGATGATATATCGGCAGTCGCAGGCCTTTGCCATGTGCCGTACTCTTGAAAGAAGCTCATCGGCAGACGTTGATCCCCAATGGTCGAACAGGTAATAACGTCCAGACCCCAGCGTTTCTTCCCAATGAGGTCTAAGCTCATCAACAGGCGTGTCCTCCTCCAAGTGTAGTCGCCTAGATGATGCCACCGACATAATTCCCAGAGCTGTCGTTGCGACATCTTCCTCCAGTGCAAGTACACCAATGTTGGCGTCTGTGCGTTGGAGCAAATCGTACTCAAGCTCTCTGATAAACTGGGACTTTCCCATACCACTACCGCTGGTGATAGTGACAAGCTCAAACGGCCTGTGTCCTCTTGTGATTTCATTTAGTCCATCCCACGGGTACGGTACGCTTTGTACCTGCCGCTTGTTTACCAAAGCCTCCCATGTGTCAGCACCAGCGATGATACCGTCTGGTCTGTACACCTTTGCGTCCCACCAGGATTGTGTAAACTCCTGTACCCTGTTAGCCATCAGCATCTCGCTGGCATCCTTCAGGGGCAGGTTACATATCTTCAGCTTGTTAGGACTAAAGAGGTCTTTGATCTGCTCTACAGCTAACTCTCCAGCCTTGTCTTGGTCAAAGCAAAGTACCACGTTGTCGTAGCCCTCAAGCCACTCTAGCTGTGCCTTGATCTCCTTTGACGCACTACTAGCGCCTGACCTCAGTGACACCACATCGTACTTCTGTCCGAACATCTCGTAGACAGACATGGCATCAATCTCACCCTCAGTGATCGTGACAAACTTACCCCTGCCACGGCACTGCTTCTGACCAAACAGACCTACGTTGGACATAGTGCCCGACGATAGGAAGTCCTTGGTCTTGACCACGCGAGACTTAGCGGCAACTAGCTCGCCTGTGTCTACATCGTAGTACGGGTAGTAGTGCCTAGCGATCTTACCGTTAGCGTCGTACTCCACCGTGACCTGATAGTGTCTAGTGGTCTTGGCAGACAAACGACGCTCTGGTATCTCAGCTACTACTCCGCCCATGTTTAGGTTACTAGGTGTTGACACCTGTGTTTCCTCTCCTGTTTCACCGTTTACGTGATAGTCACAGTCGGCAGAAAAACAATGGCGGCCACCGTTAGAGTAAACCGCCACATTGTTCCTACTACCGCACTTGGGACATTCCTCGTGGTGTAGGAATTTAGAGTCCATCAGAAGTCCACAGCCTCCTCAGACACTTCTGCTAACTCTAGCACCTTCACAGCCTCCAGATAAGTTGGAGTACCGTGGACAGGATGTGCTGGACCTGTCTTGTACTTCAGCCGTACACGAGAGTTATAGGGAACCTCGCCCTCAAAACGATCACCTTCGGAATTGTACATACCGATGGTGTACTTGGACTTAAACTTGCGTTGCTTGTTGCCCTCGTACTCCTTGATCTTTACGCCCTGTGCCGCCAGTGTTGCAGCATCGTCCTCTGACATGGTGATTGTCATTGAGAAAGAGCCAGTGTCCTGACCGTTATACACATCGTGCTTGGTTACGTTGCTAAAGTTTACTACACCTTCGATAACTTGACTTGCCATTGAGATAATCCTCGTTAGTTAACATTAACTGTACCCGAAAGTACACCAATAGTATACCACACTGTCTTTGGTATTGCAACCCTCCCACTACAGTAGTACATCTGTAGTATTACCCATTAGTTTATTCCTTTAGTTTATATCTTTAGTAGTCCTTAATACTACTTAAGATGTTATCATAGTTCTCCTGTAATTGCAACACATCATCCTGTGATATATAACCAGGATTAGGTATTGACTCCATGTTCTCAAGCTCCCAATGGGTAGCTATGGATACTGTCAAACATTCTGTACACAAGTCGTAGTGTACTCCCCTTGCGTCTTTTTTGACTGCTTCAGCGTCATCTAGGATAACGTCACATGCACGGCAACGCATAATCATTCCTCCAAATGTTGTTCAATAATATCTGCAAAGTGTCGTAGTAGCTCTACAGTCACATTATGTAATCTCATCTGGGTAACCTCCGAATACTTGGTTGTAAGCCTTTACTAGCTCGTTGTAGCTCATGTCTCTGTACTTTTTACGTATCATTGCTCGTGCTAGGTTTAACGTCTCAGCAAATCCTATAAAATTTAGTTCGTATTCCGCTACGTCACAAATCATTTGCTCTTGTGTTAAATCTGGTTCGTTGTGGTCATTCATTATACTGCCTCCTGGCCGTACCATTTCATAGGGATGCCTCGTGCGTCCCAATCGTCTGCTTTGTAGTTATAGTATACCTGATAGCCCTGTACAGCGTCAGGCCTCTTGCACTCGTCTGGCATACACTGTGGTGGATCAGTGAAGTCACCGTCAGAGATGCCTCTAGGAGGCTCTAGGAGGCTCTGTGAGTGCTTTTGTATGGTAGCGTGTACCTTACCATATCTCCGCGTGTATTCGTCTCCTAGGGCCATCAGATGCCTCTGAAGCCATGTGTAGTTTTTACGGTTAGCCCTAGCCCACACCGCAGACGGGTGGTTCTTGTGGGTGCTTTTGTACGCCACCTGTGTCCCGTCTAGCTCGTTGTGAGCCGTAGAGAGTAACTGGGCAGTCTCTAGGATCATTTTGACTACGTGACGGTCGCACTGGAGCCTAGCTGCCTCGTGTGGGTCACGGTCTAGGTAAAAGATATTCATAATCAGTCCTCCAACAAGTCCACATCCGTTAGTTTACCAGACTCGTGTATCACTTTAAAGTAGAGTGCTTCGCTGTTTGCGTCCTGCATAATATCTAAAGCCTGTCTTGCGGCTTGCTCTGGATTATCAGCGTCTAACATGATTTCCCATTGTACCGTATAAGTTTTCATAATCAGTCCCCGTGGTCTGTCGGTAGGTAAAATATGTTCACTTGTTGTCCCCTCTATAATTCCATCTGTTGTTTGTGTATCTCTTTTAACTGCTGAAGATACCTCTCGCAGTCCTCTACTGTTATTATATCAACAATACCTCGCTCGTCTATCTCGTCGCAGTACTGAGTGTAAACTGCGGCCTCATTGAGCAGTTGGTACGCTCTGGTTGCCTTCACCTTTAGTTTTAACGCTTGGCTTGTCATATTTCCTCCCCGTGTGGTTCTCCGATCCCGTGTTTGTAGTACTGCTCTTGTCTAAACTCAGAATCACAAGTCTCGCACAAGCCCGTATCAGTGTCAACACTATCGACTATCTCGTAGCACCCGTCGCAAATGTGGGTGTACTCTAGGTAGTCAATTCGCTTGTACGGGCCAGTGCCGTCACAATAATGGCTGTAATCGTTGTATACATCGTTCTCGCTCATTGTTTTACTCCGTAAAAGTTTGAAAGGTAAAGCGCATTAGCAAACCCCCTTGGGGTCAGACTGCGAATGTACTTTGTACGTGCTGACTTACCGCCCAGCTTAACGTGGCCAGGATTATCGTGCTGTAACGCTGGTAGCCCTGACTTCTGGGGTAGTATAAAGCCGTTGCCAGTCCACAAGCAAGTCTTTTTGTTGTACAAATCTTTCTCCGGTATGACACCAGGAAACTCTGGGTGTGGCCCGTCTGGGCAGTAGTTCGCAAAGTCACACGGGTGAAACGTAAAGTCAGGCTTGCGCCACAGGGTCGCCAGTACGCTCACAGGATTCTCCACTGCGTACGGTACGCCCCACTGCTCCGCTAGTCTCGCCATGCGTACAGCCCTGTTCTGAAACTCTGGATCTGCTTGTCGCTTACGCTCAAAGTGTGCCGCACCAGACACAGCCAGATCAGTACACGGCGCAAACGAAATCACAACGCTAGGCGAACGCAGGCCGAGGTCTTCCAGTTCAGCGTCCACTGCTTGCTTTGCGTCTTCCCTGCTGAGATCAATGTTCAGACGCAGGAACCCGTGCCCGTGCGTCTGCATGAGATGGTGCCCCGAGTGGTCTGTGTCGCTGTAGTCCACAGTCACCACGTTGAAGTCACCGTTACGCAACCACGGGAGCAATGCGTACTCGCTGTGATTGAATAGGAACAGCACTGTTGGTTTCATGGGTTTGTGTCCTCGCTGAAGATAAGCCAAGCCACTACCATTAGACAACCGAAGCCCCAAAGCCACGTAATACCTGCTTCACACATCAGTCCATTACCTCCATCTCATCAAGGTCTACAAACTCAAACTCTTTTTCCATTTCAAACTTCTCACGCTTGGCGTCCTCAAGATACCTGCAAACCAGGATTCTTGAGTCACCGCCAAAGTCGTACCCCTGCACTACAAATACCGTTTCCATTAGATTACCCTCTCAAGTCAAAATGTGCGATAACTTCGATACCCTTGGACTCCAGATCCTTACGGATGATTTCGGCGTCCTGTATCGCTCTAAATTTGTGCTTAGTGTTTACCACTCTCACTGCGTTCTCTCGGACTTCCCAAAGACCGCTGATAGTGTTTTTCTCTACGTGAACCGTTACTGATTTCATGTTTTTACCCTCGTTTGCTGGTGTTGTTTTAGCAGTGAACCCAGAGCGTACCCTAGGCTCACCACTAACGCAACCCCTATTTGTCCTTAATTGAGATGTTTACCTGCTTTGCTGGTGTTGACTTGGCGACATAGATCGACCAGCGCCCAGCGTGAAACGCTCGGTAGCATTTGCCACTGGTGAACGAGAAGGGTCGCTTCTTTTTCATTCTGTGGCGCACGATGGTGTGACGGCCCAGGATTTTTTGTGTTGTTACGTTTTCCATGTCTTACTCTCCTTTGTGGTTGATTAAGGCGTCAATTGTCGCCTGTGGTACTTCTGGGGCATCTACCCCGTCAAGCCACTTGTTTATGTGGCGTGTTGTGGTTTGGCTGTACCATTGCGCTGTGCGTACGTAGCCCTCGCCAAAGATGCAAGCTGCGACGGGTGTCTCGTACGAAAACAGCACGTGTACATCGTCCAGCTGTAATTCTGTCATGTTTGAACCGACTGGTTTAATCTTCATGGTTTACCCCTTGTTGATGGTTTGTGGTGCGTTGGCTTAATCGTGGACACCCTAACAGATGCCCACTGTTAAATCAACCCATCTTGTAATATTCAATAATCTTGCGTCGCTGTGCTGTGTCTCCGGTCCAGTCTTGCACTGTACCGTCAACAACTGCCAGAGCGTGACCCTTAACCAAAACGTAATAGCTACCCTTTGGGTGACTCTTGACGAATCGGTTAATGGTCATGCCGTTGCAATCTGATGACGACTCTTTGCCCAAGTTTCGCAAAGCGTGACTGATTCCAATCAGCGACATACCTCGGCGGTTGCCCCGTCCATACTTACGCATATAACGGTGCGCCTTGCCAAAGGACCAATCCATTGTATTCGCCAGTGCAATGACCGTACAGCATCCCGCTTCGCGGTATCGGCTGATTTGCTCTTTGCATTGTTCAAAAGTTTGTCGGTGTGTCATGGTTGCTTCTCCAATGGTAACAACATTGGAAGGCACCAGCGATGCCCTCTAATGTTGCCACCAGCTACTCACAAGGGCCGTTGTTGCCGTGGATTGTCTGCCCGTTGGCTAGCCCGTGCTTTCGCGTGGTGGCGTCTGCCGGTCTTCGCGTCGGTGGATGACCTCGGGAGCATGGTGGCCCATGTGATCCGTTGGCGTCCGTTGACAACCGCCCCAATTTAGAACCCTCGAGGGAGAGGTCGAACTTACGTTACTCGCGTTGCCCGCTGGTAGGCTCACTACCGTTGGCGCTTTCCCTGTCACTTGATGCCCACTTTACCAGATGTTTGGCTCCCGTCAACCCCCTGTTATAAATTTTTATTTGTGAATTATTACCACGGTTGGACTATTGACCTTGTGTTGCTTCATGTGCTAGGCGTGAGGCACAAGCAAAGACCGTGCCAAGTTTACGCAAGCAAACATCGTGCCAATTTCAGTTAGTCCAGAGGGTACTTCTTAGGCACACACACTCGCACCTTGTGGCTTCTTGTGCGGCCTTGTGTGCGCCTGTGGATAACTTCTGTGGCCCTGCCTGTGGGCAACCTGTGCGTAACCTGTGGATAAACCTGTGGATAACTCCAGGGGGTGGCCTTAAGTCGCGGGGGCGGGCCCGTGTTCGCGCGTGTAAACTTATGTAGTTACCACTCAGGCTTGCAAGAGGGTAATTTTAGGCTAAAAACTAGAAAAAATAACATAATTTATACACTAGCTAACCTTTTGTTTTACCTCATGTTTATACAGGGGCGGGACTATAGTTATAAATACGGGTATCTTTAGTACTAAGTATGATAAATTAACACTAAATAGTTCTTGACTTTTGAGTAAAAGTATGGTATAATAATAAGCAGATACTAGGTTGTATTTAGTAACACAGATGCGGGGCTTAGTTGACTACTAAACAGTTCGTATAGATCCCCTCTTCTGTTGCAACCTAGGCAGGGGACTCATGCGAACTCACGTTAAACACAAGGAAACAGGAGAATGTCAACAGATGACACCCTAGAAGCCCAAGTAGCAGCTAGAAAGGAGATAAATCTCAAAAAAAGACCCAGAGGTAGGCCTAAGCAAAAGGAGATCAGAGCTAAAACAGCAGGTTCCAGAGGCAAAGTAGGTAGACCTAAGGGTGATGCTACGATAATTAACGAGTACAAGGCTAGAATGTTAGCCTCTCCTAAGTCAGTTAAGGTACTAGAGACCATATTTGAGGCTGCACTGGACAACGATCACAAGAATCAGGCAGCAGCGTGGAAACTAGTGATGGACAGGATACTCCCCGTAGGTGCATTTGAAAAAGAGGTGATAAAAGACAATGGAAGAAGTGCGATTCAGATTAACATCACTGGTGTCGGAAGCACAACAATTTCTGATGGCAGTGAAAGCGGAGACGTTATCGAAGGTGAATACTCTGAAGAGTAGAATCTGTGGCTGTGACTGCGGATGTCAAGAGGAAAACCTTTGAAGTACTTCACAAAAGAAGAGTTCAACTGTCAACATACTGGTGAGAACCGTATGGAAGACGAGTTCCTACTAAAGTTAGACCAACTCAGGGACAACTGTGGTTTCCCTTTTGTTATCACCAGCGGCTACAGAAGCCCTAGCCACCCCATAGAAGCTAAAAAGGACGTACCCGGAACACACGCCCAAGGCATAGCAGCAGACATAAAAATAACTAACGCTGCTCACAGGTACGCAATAATAAGAGAAGCTCTATCTATGGGATTTACTGGCATAGGGGTCGCTAGTGACTTTATTCATGTCGATACACGGGGCACTGCTCCGGTGATCTGGACCTACTGATGCTCTATACACGACACATAACACTCACAGATGCTACAGAACAGTCTATACTGACTATTCCTAACGGGTTTGTAGCCCACGTAAAGTACGTCTACATTGCTAACCACGGAGGATCTACGAACCAAGTAGACCTCTTTTGGGAAACAGGTGGAGTGCCTGATGTTTACATCTTTGACGGCACTAGCATCGGCTCTGGAAGCAGAGAAATACTAGGAGACTCTGGATCTGGTGTAATCTTTGTTTTGTCTGAAAACGAAACAGTAAAAGCACAAGCCAGTTCAGCAACAGGTAGCATAGAAATTGTTATGACCATAGACCTCCTAGATCAACCACCTGTGTTTGTAAACTTTAACGGTGCGTAACAGATGATTACCATTATAGGTGCTGATTGGTGTCCTGCGTGTCGCAGAGCCAAGAAGACAGCCAAAGAGTACAACCTAGACTACAAGTACGTACACATACCTCCGGGTCAAGAAGGTTGGGATTGGGTAGAACAACTGACAGGCAAGCGGTCTATACCACAAATCTTTTACCACTTTGGTGGTTCAAAAGAATTTAAAGAAGCCCTAAACAGCGTAGGAGAACTCACTAAATGAAACTTATTACAACAGCACTACTTACGGCGCTTCTCGCTATTGTTGGGGGATGTGCGTCAACTAACGAACTGTACTACGAGTCAGTACAAAAAACCGCAGAAGCTAACGCACGAGCAGTACAAGCAAAGTTTGACGCTCTTTCTGCCATAGCTTCTTCAGGTGACGGTCAGGCTGCTAGTGCTGCTGTAATGGCTTTAGCTCTAACGAGCACCCCTAACGCACAACCTATTCCACAAAAGTCTGAAGCAATTCAATGGGCTTCTATCTTAGCAACACCAGTAACGTCTCTGGGTATGATGTGGATGCAAGCAGACTCAGCAAAGACTATGGCTAAGTACAATGCTGATGTAGACCTAGCGCGTGTTGCTGCAAGTTCATCAGACGCACAAGCACTCTACAGTTCTTTTGTTAGCACTAACGCGATTACTGGTGACGTAGCTACAGCAGGACTAAACGCTGTCGGTAACGTAGACTACACGCCTTTTGTTGACGGCATGGTTACTCTGGGAACCGCAGGTATTAACGGAGCAGTAGATTTAGGAACTGCTGGATTTAACTCTAATGTTGCTCTTGGAACAGCAGGGATTGATGGAGCCGTTAACTTAGGAAACGCTGGTATTACTGGAGTAGTTAACATGGGAACCGCAGGTATTAACGGTGTAGTTGATCTTGGAACAACCGGATACGGAACTTTGTTGACTTTAGACCAAGGTAACAACAACTTGTACGGCAGTGTTATCACGGACTACACCGCAGCAATACAGGAGATCATGGGTAATTTACCTAACGTCGTTTGTTCAACAACCACAGACGGAGCCAGCGGTACTTCCGTAACTTGTCAGTAACGTGACAGACCTAAACGTACAACTGTTGCCTTGGCAGCAGGAAGTCTACTCTGATCCTACTAGGTTCAAGGTAGTAGCTGCAGGACGGAGAACAGGGAAGTCCCGTCTTGCTGCTTGGATGTTAATCATTAACGCTCTACAAACCGATAGAGGTCAAGTTTTTTACGTTGCGCCCACACAGGGACAAGCCCGTGACATTATGTGGCAAACCCTGTTGGAGCTAGGACACCCTGTCATCTCAGGTTCGCACATAAACAACCTGCAGATCAGGCTGGTCAACGGGGCCATGATTAGTCTCAAGGGAGCCGATAGGCCGGAGACAATGCGTGGTGTGTCCTTGAAGTTTCTCGTGATGGACGAGTACGCAGACATGAAGCCTGACGTATGGGAGCAGATACTCCGTCCAGCGCTGGCAGACCAAAAGGGTTCTGCGATGTTCATAGGTACGCCTATGGGAAGGAACCACTTCTACGAGTTGTACAAGTACGCGGAGCTAGGCGACGATGAAACTTACCGGGGCTGGCATTTCACCAGCTACGATAACCCGCTGTTGGACGCCACTGAAATCGACATGGCGAAGAAATCAATGTCGAGTTACGCCTTTAGACAAGAGTTTATGGCCTCATTTGAAGCCAGAGGCTCAGAAATGTTCAGAGAAGACTGGATACAATTCGGAGA
>Ga0209929_1000544_pt1 | contig 13980 bp, 14 predicted proteins | sample SalPon2_C_H2O_MG_2_FD_185731 | JGI IMG/M metagenome (GOLD analysis project Ga0209929, IMG submission 185731) | Salt pond water microbial communities from South San Francisco under conditions of wetland restoration - Salt Pond MetaG SF2_C_H2O_MG... ... | reverse complement strand
TCGACATTAAACAAGATAAATTGTCTAAAGAAGAAAGCCTTAAACATATAGAGAATATGGTTAAAGTAGCTTCGATAATCTATGCAAAATTAGAATTTATAAATAAAATATAAAAAAACTCTTTTTAGGGGTTGATTTATGTATCTACATATATTACATTAATAAAATAACGATCAACAAAATTAGGAGAGACAAATGACTAAATATACTTACTCAGACGATCTAGTGTCAGATTTACACAAAGATGCTTGGGGTCACAGACCTGGTGAAAGATTTTGGTTTCATTGGGAAATTGCAGACCAAGATGCAAAGCAAGCTATTTGGGATAACCTTATCGATGATATGGTCAAGCACCAAGCTGAAGAAATTCAAACTAAAAAAGACAATGCCTCAATGCTTGCTGAAAGAATTAAAAGGGTTTGCAAGCTAGGTGCTCAAAACTACAGAACTGCAATCAAGTGGATACTTGAAGCAGATGAGTTAGAGCCTGACTTTCAATTTGGTGGCGACCATTTAGCTTGGCATTATCATATTGAATACAGACACAGTAAATTATTCAAACTAGCAGGAGTAGCATAATGTTAGATACAAAAATGGAAGAAGCGTTACACGACGTATCATTTAAAATCGATGTGAGGGATATTCAAGGTATCCCTTCACATATGGGCAGAAAGGTAGTACGCCTTAATCACTATGGTCAGCAAGAAGGTGATCCACTTGGTATCGTAGGTTCTAGATATAAGCCTATACATCATATGGATGCTTTTGGTGGAGCTATAGAATCAATGAAAAGTGGTGGGCTAGATTTTACAGACCACGAAATCAAAGTTGACACTTACGAAAATGGTGCAATGGCTAAGATGGAATTATTGCTTCCTGCACATAACACTCAAGTTGGCAATCATGATTTATCACTAAAGTTTGTAGCTAGAAATAGTTATAACGCTAGATGGAAGTTTCAGTCCTTCTTTGGTTGGATGAACCATGTATGTTTCAATACGTTAGTAAGTGGTCAGAAGATTGCTTATACTGCTAACAGACATACTACACACTTCAACGTAGACGCCTCTAACAAAAAGATACAGAATGCAGTTAGTGCGATTACTAATGAAGCTGAGACTTTTAACAAGTGGTGGGATACTAAAGTAGAAGATGATCAAGTTATCGATTTGTTTAAATCTACTATAGCCAAAAGCCAAGCTAACGAAATTAAATTAGCTAGTGGTCAGTCAGACACTAACAAAAAGCAACTATATCATTTAATGGGCTTATATGAGGCTGAGGTAGCTCAAATTCATGGTAAGGGCGATTATGGCAGAAATGGTGCTAAAGGCTCTCTATGGTGTGCATATCAGTCTGCAACTGCTTGGTCTACACACTTAGGTGATGTAAAGGCTAATAGCACTAATAAATATATAGTCGAGCAACGTAGACAAAACGATGTAAGGTCTATGATTAATAGCAATAAGTGGAAACAACTTGAAAATGCATAATAATAGGGGAGCGAAAGCTCCCTTTTCTTTAAGGAGGATATTTTGGAAGATTTATATGGATACAAAAAAACTATATTAAGAAGTGAGGTAGAGCTTACTGACATAGATAAAGAAATATTTAAGAACTTTGATTATAAGTTTGATGGGGTGACTGAGTTTGAGTTACCTCATTTTGAGCCTTTTAAGGAAGACTTTTCTATTGGAGTTATTTATGGCTCAAGTGGTAGTGGTAAGTCCTCTATGCTTGCTCAGTATGGTAAAGAAGAAGAATTGACTTGGGATAACAACAAAACCATAGCATCTCACTTTGATAGCGTAGAAGACGCCATAGAACGATTTGGTGCAGTTGGTCTTAATACAGTTCCTACTTGGGCTAAACCTCGTCATGTATTGTCTAATGGTGAGGGCTTTAGATGTGACCTAGCTAGGCGTTTAGGTAGCAATATTGTTATTGATGAGTTTACGTCAGTCGTAAATAGAGATGTAGCAAAGTCATGTTCATTATCTTTATATAAGTATGTGAAACGTAAAGGTCTTAAGAATATTGTACTAGCTACTTGTCATGATGATATTTTAGAATGGCTGCAGCCAGATTGGGTATTTAACACTGATGTGAAGCGATTCGCATCAAGGGGGTTAGTTCGGCAACCCATTGAAGTTAAAATTGTCAAAGGGAACAGAAACCACTGGGAATTATTTAAAAAGCATCACTATCTAACTGAAGACCTACCTGCTTCTGCACATTGTTACCTTGCTATATGGAATGATAGAATTATAGGCTTTTCCTCTGTAATGTCTTTACCAGGGTGGACACCACCTCTTTACGAAGGCGACAAGCGTCTTAAATGGCGTGAGGCTAGAACAGTAGTCCTTCCAGACTTTCAAGGGCTAGGGATAGGTGTAAGGCTCTCTGACGCTATTGCAGATATGATGATAGAGAAGAATGTTCGTTACTATTCTAAGACCTCACATATTAGGATGGGTGAGTATAGACAAAAGTCACCTCTTTGGAGAGCTAGTGCAAGTAATTTAAAAGATAGAAGTAGCGACATACATGACCATAAGAAGCGTTTGATACCTTTAGAGCGTGATAGAATATGCTACTCACATGAATATATAGGCGAAAACAATAAGTCATATGACCCCAAGTATAATCGACCCGATGACCCACAACAAAGCTTGTTCTAATGAAATTTGAATATCACAAAGGTAAATCTAAATATCTATCTACAAAACTTACCAAGCCTAAAATAAATGTAGATATAATTCATGGCGATAGAAAGCTATGGGATGTATTTAAAAAACATCATTATTTGAGTGAAGACTTGCCTTTATCTACTAGGTGCTTCTTGGCAGTATGGAATGGTAATATTATTGGGTTCAGTGCCACTATAAGTTTTCCTGGCAAAACACCTCCATTGTATGAGGGTGATATCAGAAAGAAATGGAGAGAATGCAGAACTGTAATAATACCAGACTTCCAAGGATTAGGCATTGGTACAAGATTTTCTGACGCTATAGCTGACATACATATTGAGCAAAGTTACAGATATTTTAGTAAAACATCACACATGAGGATGGGGCTATATAGAGAAAGCTCACCTATATGGAAGGCTACTTCAGCTAACCTACTTGATAGAAGCAAAAGCACCAATGGTAAAGGATATATAAACCACCATACTATAGAAAAAGAAAGATTATGTTATTCACATGAGTATATAGGTGAAGACAGAAAATCATTTAATCCTAAATATAACGCCACTACTCACCCTTTATTGATCTGAGGCTATCCATAACATCGCTAATACTAGGCTCTTTCCCATTAGGGTTTAGCACACAGCGATAGCTTTTTGGGCATCCTACTCGAATATCTGTAAACTCCATTTCGTAAGTTTTTTGTGCTCCTCTATAAATACAAGCCATTTTATCTTTGTAAACCTTCTGCTTCATAAGTCTACATAATGTCATTGTGGGTGGCGTTATTATGCCTTGATTTAGTTGTTGTTGTTTAGATAGACCTTTAAATTGAGTATTTTTTGATTGATAAGTATTACCTTTAGCAAATACTTTTACGCCTACGACTAAACCACCAAGTATCAAACCTATAAATATAAAACCTAAAGCTACCCATTTGAGAGTTTCGAGTAGCTCATCTTGTCTTTTCTTGGCTTGTAGTCTAGCTTTCCTTTGGGCTTCTTTAGCTTCATTTATTCTATTTGCTCTTTCTGATAGAATCTGATCCCATGCCTGCGGCCCAAATCTTAGATTGATTATATTCTTTAATTCCTGACGCTTCTCCTCAAGAAGCTTTCTGTCTATATAATCTGTAGCACTTGCTTCGACTGAACCAAACTGCTCCATAATAGACATGCCCTTGCCTTGACCTTTATTCATCTGCTCTTCGCCTAGAAAAAAGCCATCTATTTGTTTTGCTATGCCTTGGATATCTTGGACTGTGGAGATATTTTCTTTTATGAAGTCAACGCTTTTTTTTACTAAAGCTATACCAGTTAAAATTTCTGCGACAACCATGTCATTTACCTAACACCAATTACCTGTAGTAGCTTTTTCTTAGTTTCTTCATCTAGGTCTTTGATGATTGGCTCTATAGCTTCATTAACTTGTTGATCTTCTGCATTTTCTTCAGTGGCTAAGGCATCTGTTACTATTGAAGCATTTTCAGTTAAATCACTACCTTCTTGAACCCCTGCCTTGGCTAATCCTGCCACAAACCTATCTGTAAGTTCATTTATTTTTTGTATAAGTTGTTGTCTTGCCTCATTGTTAGTAAGAGCATTTCTAAGTAAGTCTTTATCCTCGCTTATCAAAAGTCTTGCAACTTGTGTCATTTGTTCATCATTTAATGCATTTGATTTTGTAGGTATAAATTTTTTAAGAAGTTGTACTCCTGCACCTATATCAGTGCCACCTGACGCCAAAACTCTAGTTAATGCATAGGCATCATCAACTGTTCCTACTCGACTTGTTGCTTTGGTAGTTTCTGCTGTTGGTGAACCACCCATAATTCTTCCTTGTGCCATTATAGATGCTTTAGTTAAATTTACTTTATCTATTACATTATCTAAGGCTTCGTCAGGGTATATTTTTTGAAGTATCAAACTTTCTTTCGAATTTAAATCACCTAATTTATTGATAAAATTAACTGAAGTTCCACCTTGTTTTTTGCCTCTTATAGCTGAAGCAACACCTGCTCTAAAGCTATCTATTGCTTCTCTATCGCCACTTGCTAATAATTTTTCAAATATAACTTCTGCTTCATCAGCTTGTTTTGTGAATATTGACCTTCCAACATCAAAACTTTCTTTGGCTTTCATAATTCTAGCCCAATTGTTTCTTGCTATAGAAAGCTCTGGACTTGTTTCATCTATTATGTTTCTGAGATTTTTTTCTAAAGAACTTGCTACTTCGCCTAATCTACCATCACCACTTTGATAAAGTTTATTTGCTCTTTCTGAAAGAAGCCCTCTAATATTCTCAGCAGTTTCTAAATCAACATCCTGTGTTAACTTGAGAACGCCATCTTTAACTTCAAAAGGTGTTCCCTTCCCTAAGCCAGTCATCAACGATTTAATTTTAGGTCTTAGTTGTGGTTGCTTTTGCAAAGCTTCTTCAATAGCTAAGTTAATATTGTTACTTCTAAAATTACCAAACTTATTATAAATTTGCTTGTAGTTGTTACTAGCACCACTCGTGATAGCATTCATAGAGCCAGTTATGTATTTAAATACATTTCCAATTTGCTCGTTGGGCGATAGGTCTCTTTGCAGATTACCAAAAACATCTTCCATGCCTTGTTGTTTTCTAGAAACAAGTGATTCAGCTATAATTGGTTTACTTTTTTCAGAAGCAACATAGAAACCTCTAACCTCTGCTGCTGCGGTCTCTGATAGTTCTGGTATTGTTTTACCACTTGCTATTTGCTCAATTATTTCGTCTGTAGTCATCCCAGAAGAATTTGCTATTCTTGCTAATTCGTCTTCTACTGGTTTAGCTAGTTGTCCTTTAATTCTTCGTATAATTGGCTCAGATATCTTACCTATGCCCTCTATCATTTTACCACCAACTTTTTGTAGTAGTGGGTTAGCTACTGCACCTCCTGCAGTTGATAGACCAACGTCAACAAAGTCTGTGTCACCCTCTTGTCTTCCTAATGCACTTGCTCCACCTTGAATTGCACCTTGTGTCATAAGTTTGCCACCAGTTCCAATAGCGTATCTTCCAACAGTTGCTGGAATAGATGTGCCTGCAGTAAATGGTGCTAATGCTAGAGCGGGTGCCATTGCCCCACCTATTTCATATTTTAATGAGCCTTCTTTTTGTTGTGCCTTTTTAAGAGCTTCTCTTTCTTTACCTACTGCTTCTTCATAGGTTTCGTCACCTAGTGTTGATCTTACTAAAGCAAAAAACTCATCACTAAAGTTCATTAGAGCACCTTGTGCTAATAGCCTAGCTCTGTCTGGGAATGTTAAGTCTTGCAAAGCTATTTTGGCATCAATTAATTTATCTAGGTCGTCTAATTCTGTGCTCATTTATTAGATGTCCTTTTCTTCTTTACTAAATCTTTTACAATTTTTAATTGCTCTACAGTCAAATCTTGATTTATAAGAATACTTCTTAATTGTGGTATAGTCATGTTTTCTAATTTTTGCTGATCAAATACAAAGTTAGTATCTACTTTTGGTAATGTTGATAAGTCTATTAGGTTTTCTAAAGGAACTTCTGGCTCTACAGTAAAAAAGTCAAGCCTTCCACCTTGTGTATCATCTTGAAGATCAGACGCTAATAATGATTTAAATCTATTCACTATATCTACTGCTTTTGATCTTTCTGTATTAAATATTTCTATAGCTCTATTGTAAATGCCTGCCCTAACTCTTTCTGGCAAGCTACCACCACCTTGAATAGCATTTATTAATGAAGCCTTAACAGAATCTGGCAAAGACCCTGACCTTTGCACTGCAGCAACCTCGCCTTCTCTCGCAACACTACCTGGATCGATTAATTTAGCAAATTGAACTGCTAGACCATAATCACCTATTTCACCTTTTGTGTTGTAAAATTTTACAATCTTTTGATATCCAGACTGTATATCTCTAAAATCTTTAGTTAGCTTTTCTATTTCTGATCTATATTGTTTGACATAGCCCATTTGTACTTTATTTAATCTTTTAAGTTTAGGCTTTTCTTCTTCGTTTATTTTAAGGTCTGTATCGTCAATATCTTCTTGGTTTTCAGCCTTTTTAGAATTTAACACCTCACTAACTAATTGACCTTCGAATGGTCCTGTAAGATACCTTTTATCACCATATTCATCTTCATAGGTTTGTGGTTTTTCTGGCTTCTCAGTCGAGTATTTTCCAGAGCCTAGTTGTGTTTTATACTCATCACCAAACTCCTCAACCATTTTTATTGTGCCAGTTCCAATTTCATAGATTGGCACTTGCTTTCTTGGTGTAGGCTTTTCAAAACCTACAACTGAACCAGTTGGTAATCTGGCAAATTGATTAGCAGCCAATGAAATTTTATCACCTTGTTTAAGGTTAGTGCCAAAATTTCTATTAACTACATTAGCATCTACTACAGTGTAATCTTTAGGTGCACCAGTTGGTTTGTCTTTAGCGTAAAGTTGTGTAGCTAGGCTTACTACGCCTTGTCTCTCTTTTAACTTTCTTTCTCTTTCTTTGTTTACTCTATCTATATATAATTGTGCAGTATCAGCACCAGCTATACTAGCTGACCCTAATCCAGTCGCACCTGGTTTTGATGCCTCTGCAGCCATCTTAGTAAAGAAATTAAGAAACATCATTCCAGTGTTTATTCTGTCTTCTCTTTCTTGTTGCTCTGGTGTTTGTTGATATAATGTATTCATTATAGTTTGGGCTTGGGGTATATAATCAGTGATATTATTTAGAGCACCACCAGTTAGAGCTTGTGGTGTTGTGCCTGATGCACCAAACATTTGATTTTTTAGTTGAGTTGCTGTGTCAATATTACTCATATTTTGTTTTAGAAGTAATGTGTTATAATCGCCAGCTTTAGGTATGTAGCTATATTGTCCTGGCGTAAGATTATCTACACCCAACGTATTTTTAAATATGTTGATTTCATTTGGTGTAAACTTATCAATATCTTCTTGTCTTAAAAGGACTTGAGCCATTCTTATCCACCTGCTCTATTTCGTGACATGAAGTATGCACTTCCTAATGCCCCCAAACCACCTATGGTCTGACCATATATACTTGGTGACTGAATAAACTGTTGACCTTGTGAAAGACTTATATTTCTTGTGTCGTAAGGTGTTCCTTGTAGTACGCCTAATGCATAGTTAATCTGTTGATATGGGTATTCTCTTTGCTCTACATAGTCAGCGTAAGCCATGTCTAAAGCTCTTTGGTCTAACTCTCTTTGTGCTTGCCCAGAGGTAAATAGACCTGATGCTGCTTGATCTCTTAGGGCTTGTGTCAAGGGTGCAAAACCTTGCAAGGCTTCTGTAGCTCTTAATCTACTTGCTTCTTCTGTTTCAAACGCTGATCTTGCTGCGTCTTGTGCTCCAAATCTTGCTTGCCTTTCTGCGTCATATCTAGAACGCATAACGTCTTCTGCACCAAAACGTGCACTTCTATCTCTCTCAGCCTGTGCTCTGTCTTGCTCGAAGCGACCTCTCATAACATCTTCAGCACCAAATCTAGCTGATCTATCTCTTTCTGCTTGTGCCCTATCTTGTTCGTATTGGCTTCTCATTAGGTTTTCTGCCCCAAACCTTGCTGACCTATCACGCTCTGCTTGTGCTCTGTCTTGGTCATATCTTCCTGCCGCAAACTGAAGACCTTGTGCTGCTGCCTGTGCCCTTAAATCAGCCGCCCCTCTTGCTCCTTCACTTTGTGTTAATGCTTCTTGTATACCTAATCTAGAGCCACCAAAAGCACCAGACCTAGCTGCTGAGGCTCTGTTTCTAGCGTTTGCTTGGGCTGTTTGCCTTTGTAACTCTGCTACTGAGGCGTCTTGTGCACCTTGATAAATGTCTAAAAATGGTTGTGCAGTTTCCATTGTAAATGGTGACATGCTTTCGCCTACTAACTGTTCTCTACTTGCTCCTTCGTATGCTGGAAGACTGCTTCCTATCAAATCTGCTCTTGATGCTCCTTGATAGGTTGGCAAAGCTCCACCCAACAATTGTTCTCTAGAAGCACCACGATAGGGATCACCAATCAGTTGACTTGTTGACATACCTTGAAAACCACGACCTAATCTTCCAGCCATTGCAGAAGCATCGTCTATGTATTTTTGGTAGTCTGTCGCACCATCTCTTAGTAGTTGTTGTGCTCTTTGCTCATCTGGTGTTAATTTAGAGCCACCATAAGATGCTATTCTTGGGTCTGTATATACTGGGTAATCTGATCTAGCTAGAGAAGCAGCACTTTCAAAAAGTCTTTTACCACCCTCAGATACCCAACCTGGCAACTGTGTATCTGTTACAACTTCACTATAATCTGGAAGTGGGTCAACAGTTGTAGTGCAAAATCCACCCATCTTTACTTCTCCACATATGTAGAGCCAGCTTTGACTAGCCCTAGTTTTTCATAAAATTTATCCTTGCGATTTATGTCACCAGAATAAATATGACCTAATCTCAATTTTAGTTTAGCATCTTTAGCAATTTTGATAAATGCCTTTATTAACATAATAGCTGATCTAGACTTTCTATGTGATGGTGATACATAAAACCAAATATCTGATAAGAAAGGCTCAGTAGACCACCAATCTGAGGTAGTCATACCAGCTATTGATCCAGTAATTATATTATTTTTTACACTTACCAAAACTAAACCTTTATGTACTACTTCATTGATTTTACTCAACAACTTATAATCGTCTATAGGTGCTACATCTAATTCAGTATTACTATGCATTTCTTTTAACATAGCAAACAGAGCCGATATATCTATAGCATCAGCCCTTCTTACTTGCATTACATGTTGCCTAATGCACCCATGTCTTTAGGCATATCGCCTAATCCCATCTGATCTTCTTCCATTGCATCGCCAGCACCACTTTGCTCTACCATTTCAATTAACTGTTGCATCTCTGGCAACAACTTAACCAAAACACTAGCAACCTCTGGTGTGATTGCTCTATCTAACATTTGCAACTCTTCTGGAGTCATATTACTTAGTCTCATGAATAATGCATTTTTGATACCCTCGCTTGGTCGCATTATCACTTCATTTGCCTCTGGTGGCAGACCCATGTCTAGTTGTGGGTTTGCAGGCATTCTTTCTCTAATACCCATCTGAGCTTCCATAGGCATTCTTTCGCCCATCATTTCCATATCTTCAGCCATAATTAAACCTCCTTTGTTTTGTATAATACTGACCAATCTGTTTCTTTACAAAATAAGCCCAAAGTCCAACAAATTGGCTCAAAGATTTTTCTATAAAGTTTTCCAAGATAATCTGGTTTTTTTCTTTCGCCATATATGTAAGCTATTTCGTTTGCACGATGTTTTACCACATGTGTCCAAAATTTTACATATTTACCTTTTCTCATTTGCTTTACCATCCATAGTGCCCATACATGATAGCCATTTACATGTTTTGTAGATAGATAATCTCTTGTAAATTTGTAGTCGTTGATTAGCTCTTTTCTTGTAATTAAACCTTGTTTATTCAGTTCATTACATATAACTCTACCACCTAAAGCACCACCAATCATACCACCAATAATTGTACCAATAGGATTACCTAGAGTTAAAGCAGTGCCTATTGATTGTCCTATGGCAGTACCAACCCCAGTCTTTGCTGCCTTCTCTACATCACCAGTCAAAACTAGAGTTGTTGCGGCTGAAAATAGTCCAGCAGTTCCAGCGGCGCCAAAGTTTGTTTGTCCAGCGTCACTAAAAGGATTGAGCTTATCTCCCACACCTTCAGCATAACCAGTAAATCCACCACTAGGCGAAGGGCTTGCAGAGGTTATTGCAGAAGCAGATGTTTTGGGTGCACTAAATGTGTCTGCCACACTACCTCCTGCATCTAAATATCCAACTGGATCAACTGTTGGGTCTAAAAATTCACTACCACCAATAAGTTGACCTTCTGGATTAAATCCATATCCCTTTTCTGCAAGTTTTCCTGCATCGTATACGTTTGCTTTGTTTGTTGTGTCAAAAAGCAAACCCTCATCTTTATAACTAAAAATTTCAGGGTCGCCCAATTCTTTATAAAGTTCAGTGTTTCCTGTTGCTTTAGCAATATCTGCACTTGCTAATTCTGGGATCATAACTTGGTTACTCCCCATTAACGCCCCTTTTTGATTGACATAAAGTGCTGGATCAAAACCTTGATAAGCTTCGTTAACTAATTTTGAAGGACTTGGTGAAAAAGTGTCCATAAAACCTTGACCTGCTCTGCTAACTGCATCACCTTGATAGTAACCACCAGGATTAACGAGAGCCTCCCCAACTGCTGAACCTACTGAAGGAGCGAACCCTGCTACAGTTTCGCCTATTACTTGACCCCATGTAGGGGCTTGTGGGTTCTGTTGTTGATATTGGTCATACATATCTTTGTATCGTCTATCTTCTTCTCTTGTTGGGTCATATGTACGCTCACCTACTTTTATTTGTCTGACAAACTCAAACATAGGTATGCCACCTTGAATACCATAGACATTTTGCAAGTTTGCACCTTGCCCTGTATTATAAGCTTTGGTTTGGTAAATGTTATATGTAGTTGGCTTATCAAGCTCACTATCTAAAGTTAATATATTACCAAACTGATCATATTGCACAGCCATTATAAGCTCCTTATGTTATCTCTAGAAAACTACCCACAACATGCAATCTATCTGCAGTTGTCGCAGTTACCTTGAGAATTTGACCTTCTTCTAACACCAAAGGTTGCGTTAACAATTCTTCTGTTCCATTTGCACCAACAGTTTTCGTTTTGTATATACTAAACACATTAGCACCATTTGTTAAGGTTAAAGTTATAGTATCGCCACTTCCACTGTCATCAGACACTAAAATACTTCTAAAAATTGCACTTGTAGCAGTAGGTGTGGTGTATAAAGTTGTGGCATCAGTTGTTGTTAAATCTAATAATGCATTTTTATAACTATTAGCCATTAAACCAACTCACTGCTTCTGATATCTCTTGTGTGGTTTTACTTGATGTATTTTGTGAGAGTATTGCACTTTTAGTCTGTAATTCGATTGCAGACACTAAAGAATTAGCCCAAGTAGTCGAGTATGTTCCAGTTGGGGTAGGCATTCTAATATTAATATTTGCTGGTGCTGGTTGGCTCATCTTAATCCATCCTGTCTAGTATTGATTCTAAAATCACCTAATTGCCATTCATCTTGAGTGCCAGTGCTTTCTATTTTCATAGTCATTTGCCTTGCTTTGGCTCTTGTGCTTACTTTTTGTGTTTGATTAGTAACAGTAAAAGTGCCTTTTGTAATGTCAGGGGCATTAGGATATTTCCTAGTTTTTAAGGTAATAGCTAAACTTGTGTCGTCTGTTGCAGTTAGGTCTGGTATAATTTTATCAACTAAAAATGTATTATCTCCACCTTGAGATATTTCCATAGCAGAACTTTCCACAAAGCTATTCATAGCTGAACCATTGTCACTTGTTCCAGTTTCATGATTATAGAGTATTCCATTTTCGTCAAAAGCAAATGGTACTGTTCTTGCCCCTAAAGCGTCTGACCATACTGTTCTATTTAATGTGCCTACAGTCCACGCTAATTCTTGATAATTGTATGTAACATAACTATCAGGCTCTGGGTTATCAGTGCCTCTTGAATTATCGTTACTTACATAAAACCAAGTAATTTCATTATATTTTTTGTTATGCCCTACTCTAGTTTTATCAATATAATTGATTTGCATTCTATTAAACACAAAATACTGGACTGGGCATGGCAAGTCTTTTACAATACCATCATAAATAAAGAAACTAGATTTACCCATCCAATAAACAGTATTGTCTACTGACATAATGCCATTTTTTGCACCAGCACCACAATTGGTTGCCAACAATCTAAATGAAAATACAAATGGCGGCCCAATAAAACTCATACCATAAGCAGCTTCGTCAGTAGCTATAAATGTTTCGTCTTTAGCACTAATTGCACCTACTATCTTAGTTCCTACCTCTAGCCTTTGGTCACCAGCAGTATTTGTTACAGTAGGTTGCCACTCTACAAAATTTTCTTGATTTGACCACCTAACTAGCATTGGGTCTATGTTACCACTACTACTTATTGGATCAGAGCCTAAAGCTAATAAATGTCTATCTGGGAAAGATATAATCGACACTCTTGTAGTCGTTGGCACACTAGTTGCCCCTGATTCAGCAGAAACTAAAGATGCCCTTGTTGTTTCGCCTACTGAAGTATCCCAATAATAAATAGCTCCACCTCTTACAGTTGCGATAAGGTCTTCACCCCATAAGTTTAAACTCCATTGTGAGTTTTCTAATTTAACATCACTTTCTGATACTGATCTAGGTGTGCCCCAAGCCTCTTTTCCCCAACCACCAGCACCCCAACCAAGTGCAGGGTCTGCTGATTGCTGACCTAAACCTTCTGCTATTCCTATCAAATACTTTATATCTATAATTGTACCACCACCAGTGGTAGTGCTAGTCGCTGCGGTTGGTACTTCTATGCTATAAGAATTTGCATCTATATATGTTATTTGGAAGCCTTCAACTCTATTAAAAGTATCTGCAGATATACCACCAGTGGCAGTTGCAGAATTTATAACTATAAAATCTTTGTCACTAGCACCATGACTATTGTCTGTTATTGTTACTGTTGTACTTCCACTTGTAGTAGATAATGGGTTGGTGAGGTTCTCTGTTGTTTTTCTTAGTGGTGTAATATCATAAAGTGATGTGTTGACTAGTATATATAAGTGATTGTGTGTGCCTATAGCTATTCTATCTTCACCATCTGATATAGCCCTCCAATACACCATATTCCTTGCAATGCCTTGAATTGTAGTTTCTATAGTAGTGACATCACCTGCTTCATTTACTGCAGTATAAGCTTCCTTTTCCCAACCACCTATTTTTTCTGCGTATCCATTTTTAAATCTTACAAGGTTACCATCTATCCAATACGGCCCGTTCTTGCCTGCAGAATACTGAGTAATATCCTTTACTATACCTGGTTTAATTTGCATCAATTGTAAAGGCATTATGTAACAAACCCTATATTTCTCATTCTTTCACAAAGTCTATTAGCTCTATTAGGAACTTGCTTTGCCCACTTACTATCTTCCATTTGTATAGCAGCTTCTATCCAATTATGGTCATCTACTGCTTCCTTCATTTTTTTAAATGCACTCAAACGAGGGCGACCAAGATTAAACATCATATTGGCAATGATTAATTGTGCCTCTTCTGGTAACTGATAAAAGTTGTCATATAGTATTGTGCAATCTTCTATAACCTTTTCT
>Ga0209929_1000535_pt1 | contig 14055 bp, 28 predicted proteins | sample SalPon2_C_H2O_MG_2_FD_185731 | JGI IMG/M metagenome (GOLD analysis project Ga0209929, IMG submission 185731) | Salt pond water microbial communities from South San Francisco under conditions of wetland restoration - Salt Pond MetaG SF2_C_H2O_MG... ... | reverse complement strand
CGAGGTTAAGCAATTCCTCAACTAACCCTTCAACGGCTAGTGCAGGACAAATCTACTACAACACTAACGACAACGAGATTCGTTTCTACAACGGCTCTGCTTGGATTAACCTAAGCTCTGCAACAGGAGACATATCAGGTGTAACTGCAGGTGATGGTCTTACAGGTGGTGGACAATCAGGAGCTATCACATTAAATATTGGCGCAGGTACAGGTATCACTGTAAACGCAGATGATATAGCTATTTCAGCAGGTGGGGTAGGAACAACGCAGTTGGCTGATAATGGTGTCACCCTTGCTAAAATGCAACAGATAGCTACAGATTCTTTCTTGGGTAGAGATACTACAGGAACAGGAAATGTAGAGATACTTACTGCAGCTACAGCTCGTACTATCCTTAACGTAGCAGACGGAGCAACAAACACTGAAGAACCTGCAATTAACAGAGGTGGTGGTACACCAACACTTGCAACAGGAGTTACAGGCGCAGAGATTCGTACATTGATTGGCGCAGGTACTAGCTCTTTCTCAGGCTCATACGATGACCTGACTAACAAACCAACTATACCTGCAGCAGCTAATGATGCTACAATTACCATTAGTGCAGGAGACGGTCTTCAAACAGGTGGTGACTTTACTACAGACCAAGCTACCAACGAGACTATTACGATTGATGTAGACAGCACTGTAGTACGTACCACAGGAGCGCAAACAATCGCAGGTAATAAGACATTCTCTAATGATATTGTTATTAGCGGTGATTTAACAATTAGCGGTACAACGACTACTGTAGATACTACCAACCTTGTTGTTAGTGATAATATCATTGTGTTAAACAATGACGTTACAGGAACACCTACTGAGAACGCAGGTATTGAGATAGAGCGTGGTACATCTTCAAATGTATTGGTTCGTTGGAACGAAGGCACAGACCGTTGGGAGTTTACTAACGATGGAACTAACTACTATAACATTCCTATATCTTCTGAGTACACCAATAACGCAGGTGATATTACAGCAGTTACTGCAGGAACAGGTCTATCAGGTGGGGGTACTTCAGGAGATGTTACCTTAACCAACACTGACAAAGGTTCGGACCAAAACATCTTCAAGAATGTAGCATCAGATAGTGGTACTGCTGTAGCAGATACTAATAACGATACCCTTACTATTTCAGGTGGTACAGGAATCAGCACAAGTGTATCAGGAGATACATTGACTATTGTAAACGATAGCCCTGACCAAACAGTAGCACTTACAGCAGGTTCAAATGTAACCATCACAGGTACTTACCCTAACTTTACTATTGCTTCTACAGATACTCAGTTGTCTGAAGAGCAGGTAGAAGATTATGTTGGTGGTATGGTTACAGGAAATACCGAGTCAGGTATTGCTGTTACTTATCAAGATGCAGACGGTACACTAGACTTTGTAAATACGAATAAGGTATACACTTCATCACACACAGCAGCTACTTCTATTAGTGTTGCAGGTACTACACACGGTGTTGACTATCCTGCAAACATTCAGTTGTTTGATAACACAGATAGTGGTAGATTAGTATTTGCTGATGTTACTATGAATCCAACTACAGGAGATATTAGCATCTCAGGACTACCAAGTAGTGATTACGATTTGGTAGTTACAGGTTTACGTTCGTAATTAAAATAAAGATATATGGCTAAGGTCTTAGGCAATTTAGAGATTGACAATGGAAGCCTAGGTATAGGTACTAGTACTCCTGCTGCAAAACTAACTGTTAGCCAACCAACAGCTGGTGATTCAACTATCTTATTAGGTAGAAGAAGTGGTAAACCATCTATAAAGTCAGACAGTACAGAAGGTGGCTACTTAATACTAGAATCTACTTCTTCCGCTGTGGCGTTGAATCATTATAGTTCTAATAATGTTTGGTTAGCTACTGGGGGAGGCAACGTAGGTATAGGTGCAACTAGTCCAAATGGCAAGTTACATATACAGACAGATGCTAGTTCTGAATTTATATTTACAGGTGCTTCAACCTCAGGATATACTACTACCTTCCATATGGATAATACTGGGCTTGACATTGGGCATAACAGTACAGGAAGGTCATTGAATTTAAAAACAGGAAGCTTAGATAGACTTACAATTACAGGAGCTGGCAACGTTGGTATTGGGACAGATGCTCCTGATGAAAAGCTGCATATCGTAGGAGACTTAAAAATAGATTCTGACCTTCCTAGAATTTATCTAAGCGACTCAAGCCATAACCCTGACTACTCTATTGGAAATGTAAACGGAAGCTTCTTTGTATTTGATGAAACCAACTCTGCTTATAGAATATATGCTAGCAGTGCAGGTAACGTAGGTATAGGTACTTCCCTTCCTTCTGCTACTTTACACGTAGACGGTTCTGTAAGATTTGAAGACTTAACAAGCGGTGTTTTACAAGTAGATTCCAATGGAAATGTATCTGTAAACACTAGCCTAACATCTTATACTGCAGGTGGAGATTATGGTTTAACTCTAGTTGGAAGTGAATTTAGACTAGAAGACGACAGAAGAAGAAACAGTACTACTACTGATATATATACAGGAAATACTCACGACTATACTTTTTATGATGCTTCAATAGGAATCCGTTGGTACACCGCAGGTTCTGAAGATATGCGTCTTGAAAACGATGGAGACCTACACGTTGACGGTGATGTTATCGCATACTCTACAACAGTTTCTGATGAGAGACTTAAAGACGATATACAAACCATTGACAACGCTTGTGAGAAGGTATGTTCGTTAAGAGGTGTTGAGTACACTTGGAACAATGGTAGCCGTAAAGGACAGCGTGAGATTGGTGTTATCGCACAGGAAGTAGAAAAGGTTATACCTGAGATAGTTCGTGAGAAGAAGCTGTCTTTAGTAGACGATGAGGTTTACAAAACTGTAGACTATGAAAAGCTTGTAGCAGTTCTTATCGAAGCGAATAAAGAATTATGCGACAGAGTAAGTAAACTAGAAAGTAAGTTAGATGGCGTTACCAAGTAGTGGACAACTTTCTTTAGGGGATATTGCTACTGAGCAATCGGTAACATTATCTAATGTCTCGTTACGTTCAATGAGCAACACAGCAGGGTTTACTAGCCCTGATTCTGTTAGTGAGTTCTATGGATATAGCGCAGCACCTGTTGTTTGTAACAATGATTACGCCCTTGATTTTGATGGTGTGAATGATTATGTACGAGGTAGTATTACTGGGAGTATCCCAAATAGAACATTTACCGTATCAATGTGGGTTAGGATAGATGCTACTACAAAACATAATATGTCTTTTTATGCTTGGTGCGGTACTGAAGGAAGCATAGCGAATGATAGGTTTTTAATTTACTATGCAGCAAGTGTTAATCGACTGATTGTTCAATTTAGAAGGGGGAGCGATGCGGCACAATATATTCAAGCCTACCCATTACACAGTTCATCAAACGCAACGGCTACAGGAATTACCAATTCGGGAACGGGTTGGGTTGCTTCTCAAAGAGGTAATACTGACAGCGATGGCTTTACGCATTTATGTTTCGCTATCGACCAAACTATATCCTCTGCCTCAAACGGTATAAAAACATATTGGAACGGCGTTAACCTTCCTAGCTCGGTAAATAACACATCCACTTGTAATACAGGTCTGAACTGCAACTTTATGTCTATCGGAGACAACCCGACATCATCGAATACACCTGCAATTCCTATTGAGGGTGTAATGGATGAGATATATCTGTATGATGCGATGTTATCTTCAAGTAATGTAAGTACTATTTATGGTTATGGTAGATGTTTAGAAAACACATTTACTACAAACTACGTTACAGCTTGGAGAATGGAAAATAATGTAAGCGATGAAGAAGGTGAAACTTCATTGAGTAATAATGGTGCAACCTTTATAGCTACTCCATAATGTATTATATACTCACAAAAAAACAATTTGAACAATGGAAAGATTTGTGTTCGCACGATGTGGCTTGGTCTTTAGACAAAAGCATATGTATTTTACACAATGATAATTCTTTAAATATTACAGAGTTTCAAATGTTTTTTGAAACCCATCAGAAAGTAAATGATTATCGTTTTAATCCTAATACCGAAGAGTGGCGAAATTGGGTAACCGAAGAGGATTATTACGGTGAATATGAATAAATAATACGTTAAGCTGTATATTTGATATTATTAAATATTTTATAAAATGTCTGAAAAAGTAAAATTAGATGAGTCTGTACTAGAAAGTATCGCTCAAACAACAAATGCTCAAGATGTAATTAGAAAAAAATTATTCGACTTGAGTAACAGCGAACGAATTATTAAAAGAGAAATTGAAAGCCTTTGGGAAGAGTTCTATAAACTATCAGAAAGACTATCTCCAATACTACAAGATTTGGAAAGAGAACACGGTACTGATAGTTACATAGACTTGTCTGATGGCACTATAACACCAAGTGGAAATTTACCTGAATAATGAAAAGACTTAAAGCAGGTGTAGTAAACACCCTATCGTTTGTAAAGCTCGGAGACTTTACTATCAACTCTTTTGACGTTACGTTAGAGAAGGTAGTGGGTTCTGATAGCCTTACCATTACAAATCTTACTGACCTAAACAACCTTGATTCTTGTAAAGACTTTATTAGAATTAATATTGATTTGGTGTCTAATGATTTAAACGGAGGGGAATACTTACTTACTTTAACGAACAACGGTAAAAGCTATACCTTCGTTACGGAGGTTGAAGACTATACTATTACTCAATCGGGTAGCGGCATTTATGCCGACACTGTTAGGTTTACCGACCTATAAATTGTAAATTATAACATATGGGTTTATTAAGCAACATAACAGAATACTTTGCCTCCAACACTTATGTTCAAGCTACTGAGCATAGTGTCGCTACCAATGAGTTAGAGAACTCTATTGAAGACCTTAATGGAAGGTACAAGTTAGGACACACCACATTAGGAGATTACATTAAGTTTGGCGTAAACGATGACTTCCCCGTTATATTGGAGAAGATGTTACGTCAGTCTCCTGTGCATAGTGGTATCTTAACTAAGAAGGCAAAGATGGTTGTAGGTAACGACATCTCCTACAGCGATGAATTTGCTACAAGCAATAAAGCTAAAGCAGAGCTTAAAGCTTTTATTAACCACTGTGGTGGTAACAACAAAGGATTGTACGAAGTATTAACACACGCTGCATTTCAATACGAGCATAAGGGCGCACTAGCGTTATATGTTCGCTGGGATAAGAGCCGTAAGAAGATACTTGAATTAAAGTCTATAGACCCTAAAGGAGTACGTGTAGCAGAGCCAAACGATAAGGGTGAGGTAACACACTACATTGTACGTAGAACCTTCGGCTATGGAGCTAATTCTGTACAGCACAACGAGCCTAGAAAGATTAAAGCTTTCAACAAGTTTGATAAGTCAGGCACTGAGGCTTTGTTGTATGTAACCAATCCATATTCAGGAAACCCTTACTACGGAGTTCCTAATTACATTTCTGCGTTCCATTACATTGCTTCTGACTTCAGCTTCGGTAAGCATATTAAGAACAGCGCAGAGAACGGCTTTAGCCCTAAAGTATTAGCTACCTTTATTGGTAGAAATATGAGCGCAGAACAGAAGCGTGACGAATACAATAAGTTTAAGGAATCTTTCACAGGACCTGAAGCAGATAACTTTATTGTTTCTTGGGTAAAGAAAGAGGAAGATGCACCACAGTTTAAGCCATTAGATGTCGCTAACTTAGACAAGACTATCGATGTGCTATCAAAACTTAACGATGCTAAAATACTTACCGCTCATAACGTCACTTCTCCTACTTTGTTTGGTGTTATGGTTTCGGGTAAGCTCGGAGGAACGGGTAACGAATTGGTTACAGCGTACCAAATTTTTAGAGCTACTGAAACGCTTCCGAACAGGGAAATTCTTTTAGACTCTGTAAACAGAATCTTTGCTACTGTAGGCTACGATGCTATGAACCTTTCTATTGTTGAGGAAGCTATCAACCTAGAGAGCATTAAGGGTGCAAACACTGAAGACGTATAATTATGGTTGATGTAATTTTCATAGACGACAACTACTTGTACAAAAACTTCCCACTACCAAAGCGTATGGACAGAAGTGCTTTGTTGTCTATTATCCAACTTGAGCAGTTTACTTCTATTCAAGACCTACTAGGCACTTGCTTGTACGAAAGAATTGAAGAACACGTAAAAGACCAAAAGCTATCTACTTCTGAGGAAGGGTTGTTTAAGCTTGTCAAGTATACGTTGGCTATGTATTCTGCTAAAGCAGCCATTAGTATTTTAAGAACTGAAGCTGCACGTACTAAGAACGAGGAAGCAAAACAAGACCAATACATTCTTGACACATTATCTTCTACTATTGATAGTAAGCTTTCTTACATCAACAAACGCATCACGAACTACATACTTGATAATCCAATACTCAAAGCTGTTGCTACTGCCGATGGTTGCGACAATGACTTATTTAACGAAGAAGATACCTACCAAGGTTCTGTCTTCTACCCTAAAGATGGTATTACGGACACGACCTGTGAAGACGGGGGAGTAACATACGACTTATAATGCAAGACAAGAAGCTAATAAATGTTGGGGGTTCTACAGCTAAGAAGAGTGGTACATACTCTTTGGAGTTCCACGAGGAAGACCATTACGCTCATATCAAGAGAGCGAATAATGACGGCACTGCTACTTACTTTCCTTTCAATGCTGCTGGTCCTACAGCTTCTAATAGATTTGAAAATTATTCCGATAGCGGAACAACTACCTACACCGCATTACAAGACACTGATACCACAGTAATCTTAGACGGGAACGGACCTTTTGAAGACAAGAGGTTTTCCCCTGAGTGGCTTGACCACGACTTATATAACACAACCACAGGAGTTATTGATTTGTCAGGCGTACCTATTGGTACACTTGTACACGTCACTTATGATATAGAGCTTGTACCATCAGCTTCTAACGAAGACGTACATATCTTCTTTAGGTTCACAGCCTTTGGAGGGTATGACCTTTACGTTGCAGATGGAACAATGAGACAGCAATCTACCACACACCATTACTCAGGAACGAAGACGTTCTTTGTAATCAATGAAGATGTGCAGAATGACGGAGCAAGATTAATGATTAACACAGGTTGTGATACTCAGATTGTACCTAACTTTATGATGATTGCACTTTTGTAATGGGATTAAAGAGAGCTAAAGAAATATTCTTGTACAGCGACAGCGAGCCTAATGAGGTACTTATTGCCTTGTGCCACCTTATAGCTCTACCTGCATCTATTCTTTTTGAGTACGAAAACCCTATGCCTATGCTTTGTATAGGTGCTGTAGGAGCAGGGCTATTTCAAATGTGGGCGGTATTATATAGCGGTAGCCTGAAAATGCGCTTGTATGCCGTACAGCTTGCTACGGTTATTGCTATTATGACTATAGAAAACTTGTGGGCATCAGGGCTACTTACAGGTAGTAGACTAGGCTGGGTAATTATTGGATTATTTGCAGCTTGGAATACGGTACGAGTATTTAAAGAAAAACTACAGAGACAATAATGGAACAATATACAAACATCATTATCACTCTTGTAGGGGTGTTGGGTTCAGCTTCTATTTGGAAGTATATGGAAGCAAGGCTAAAAGCCAAAGCGGTAGAAAAAAGAACAGACCTAAACAATAATGATACAGTGCAATTTCGTGATGACCTTAAATCTCGTGTAGCTCGATTAGAGCAATTACTTGAAGAGAGTAATACAAAGGTTATTGAGCTTACTGCTGAGGTACATCAGCTACGCACTGAAGTAAAGTTCTTGACAAAAGAGAACGAACGACTAAAGGATAAGTAATGGAAGCTTGGCAATTTGCAATGTGTATAGCACCTGCGACTATCGCACTCATCATCATCGCAGGAGAACTAAAAAACAAAAAGGAGGACTAATGCCCTCCTTTATTTTTACACGTACCTAAACAGGTACATTCTATTGGTGCATTTTCGCACCACACTATTTTACTTTCGTTCGCTTGTCTACCGTCCTTACGGCGAAGTATCCGCCTATCACGGTTACGCTTACCATTTCCCATAACCCTATCCATCTTTCATCTACACTACTAATACCAAACCCTTCAAAGAAGGTCATAAGTACTAGGAATGTAATTACAGTTGCTAGAGTTAATGGTCTAATATTCTTAGATAGCCAAGAGTCGGAGTGCATATCGCTGTTCCACCTCTTAGATATTTCCTTTTCAACAGCTGCACGTACAGCTTCTTTCTCAGAAGGATTGGCAACAAATCTATCTACCACATCCGCAACCGCAGTTGCAGTTTCCTTTACTGCCTTGAGTCCTAATTTGCCTAATAATCCGCTCATAGTTAAGAACCACACGCCTCGCACTCAGGGTTGTCAATGCTACAGGCGTTGTCATTTTTTTCGTCATTAGTAAGTTCATCTACAAAGTCAGCGAAGTCATCGCTTAGTTCAAAATCATTTTTCATCAGTAAGTCCAAATTACATCTTCTGTTTTAGAGGCATCGTTATCTACGTGGATAAAGTTCTTAGCCACACCGATACGGTTAAAACCTGCTTCAAGAAGTGAGTTGATAATAATATATTTTTGTCTTGAGGTTGGAGCGTAAATATCTACAGCGCATCCGTGTACGTGACTGCTGTTGTTTACACCACCTACCTTAGCATTATGCTCAGGGCTTCTGTATGCGCTAGTAATCTTAAACGCAATAGCAGCCTTTTTACGAGCTTCTGTAAGCTTGTTAAGAAACCCTACGTTCATATGAACATAAGAATCTTTGATGTCAGGAGAGTCAAACTCCTTGTATTCAAAGAAGAAGTGAAAGTCTGTGTTTAGTCCATCCATAGGCTATTTTACTTTTTTGATTTCCGAAGTCCACGAGGTATAACATACTCCTAATCGTTGAGTGTTGTCGGGGTATTCATTTATCATAGAATCGTTACTCATACATCTTTCAATAAATTCAGGGCGTGTTTCCTTCAGGTTGGGAACAGGTATCGGCATTGTCGTTAGTATTAGGGTTAGAAAAAATAGGCTCATCCCAGTACAGGAAGAGCCAATCACTATTAGAATTTACATTTTTTTCCTTACTCACTGACTAGCTTTCTATAGGTTAATTCTGCAATCAAACTTGAATAGATGGCGTATAATGGATTCATTTCTAAAACTGAATAGATGATAAGCCCACACCAAAAAGAGAGGCACAGAACGCAGTTAAATGGCTTAAACGATAGGAATCTTTCCATCACCCAACCATAAGGTTCAAATATAAACAGGTAGCTGAATAGAAATCCTACTCCACTAACCACAAACCAATCATTATAAATATCAATCATTATAATTTCTCGCTTAAATAATCGTCTTTAACATACCGCTTTAACTTGGTAACGGTTTCACCATCCTCTATAAAGGTGAGGTATCCTTTTATCTTTTGACCGTACACATCGCTATGGTTTAGTGATACTATCTTATTGGTCATTGTGCTATATATAATAGAGATAACAAGATTAGCCGCAGACTTTCCTTGCGTATAGTAGTGTAAGAATTTTTCACACGTACGCATTACGGCAGAATCTATCAGAGATTGCTGCAATTCTTTATTACCGTCCGTTACAAATGCAGAGCTTGCTATCTCTATGCTTCTTTGTAGAATAAACTTGCCGAGTTCTTCAGTTATCTTACCTTGTTGAGTGGATAGGATAGCCTCCTTCTCAATCAAAGTCTTGTCGTATCTCGGCATATTCTTTTTCTACTTTGTTAAGTATAGTAAGGATTAGGGGGAGATGGTCAGCTAGTTCTGCAGCACTTACGCCAAGCTCGAATCCCAATCGAACGAGTGTGACAGGGTAGCCGTTGTACACCAATCTATTGACGACCTCGTATAAATCGAGAATGAAATCTGCTTCATCTTCTGTTAAATCTTCGTAGTATTCGTTAATCATTTCATCAGTAAGAAGAACGCAGTCTGTCTGCTTTATCAGGGTCTAGCTCTGCGATGAGTTCTATGTATTCTTTTTCTTTTCTGTAGGCTTCCTGAATTTCTCCTGCTGTAGAATCAGTGCCTATATAGGTAAATAACCGTGCCATCTCAAAGAGATAGTCATCAATTTTGCTTCTAGTTAATTTACAAGTCTGATAGTTCTTTTCAGTCATAACATCTTAATTTTACTTTGAAAGTATCTTTAGGAAGCTCCTTATCTATTCTGATGTTGAGCCTTTTATAATACTTGTTACCATCGTCTTTAACCATACCCATACCAACGAGAGTATCCGAGAGAAATTTAGAAACGAGAATAACATTATCAACATCGTGCCTAGAGTTATAAGTAATATGGATTTCATAACTTTGGAAAGTAAAGTAATCATACTTCTCAAGCTCTTCTTTACAAATCTTACTATATTCATCTTTCTGTTTTTTACGGATAGCCCAATGCTTCCCAGCGTAGTATTGGTTAAGACTTGGGGGCTTTGGTAAGTTAAGGTCTATCTCTTGGTATTTCAACTGTGTCATATACTATATCTTTTACATCCTCAAAGGTGATGTAGGTAAACACGTCCTTTCTGTTCCAACGACCTAACCACTTATGTACACCTTCTTCAATAGGCACTCTGTTTTTACGCAATACAGAATCCTCCCCTTCGTACTTAGGACAAAGGGATATTGTTCTTTCACGAAGTAGGTCTTTCTCAAAAACATAAAACCTCTCAGGAAACTGAAAGGCTATATATTCTGCTTTAGAGTTTTTAGAACACCAACCTGTTGTTCCGTACCCACCAATAAATTCTATAAGTAAGTAGCCTTCTTTGTGGCATCTCTTTAGACCTTTTACATCTACAAGCTTTCCTTCCCAAAAGAAGTCTATGTGTTGCTTGTCTAGGTCTAGTTCAGTCTTCCTTGCGTTGGTAAGACTTTTGAATAAAGCCTCACCACTCCTACCAATATCAATAGAATGTTGTACCCTGTCTTTATTGAGCTTAATGGAATTGCTTAGATAGTTATTTAGATGGTCTGACATTTTCTTTAGCTATGGCAATCTTCAGTAGGATTAAGTACCCTATCAAATCTTGCACTGTGTCTTCGGTGGCATCGGTAATGCCCTTTGACTTTATACGCATCAGCTTATCGTCTATACGAGCGCATAGACTATCCACAGCGTTTCCCTTTGAGAAGATACCTACGGGGTAAAGGGCTGAATCCCCGTAGGCAGCGTTCTTCTCAAGAAGCAAGTCAGTAACCTGCTTAGACGTTTCTATAATTAAGTCTTTAGTACTAATCATTTGATACTAATATAGCAAATTTATTTAGATATTTCTACCTCAAACTTATAAACCTTTTGCACACCCCTCGTTTCGATAATCATTCTACCGTTAGAAGGGTTCAGGAATATATAGTTCTCGGAACTTCCTGTGTAGTCCGTTATGTCCACTTTGAACTCCTTGCCGTTAATCAGCATCTTGTTCCAATCAAGGACTTCTACCTCTTTAGCGGAGGCGATGTTAAACTTTAGGTAGGCACGAATCATCTCGCACCAACTCTTTCTATAGGCTTCAGACCAACTATTCATATCTTAAAATTCTAATTCTTCTTGTGTAGGTGTTGGAAGCTCCAACGGTTCAGGTTCATAATCAGGGTTTTGGTACGCATACATACGCTCTCCCTTTTGGTCAAGCTCGTAGTACCTGTTCTTCACCTTGTCGTAGTACATCGTTACCTTTCCTAACTTACCTACGATTTTAGGTTTTGCCTTTACTACGGTAATCTCTACTTGGTTCGGTTCGTAAGGTACGCCATCTGAATCTTCCAATCCAAACGGACAACGCCAAATGTTTATCACCATCATACCTTTTCTAGACCATTGCATACCCCCAGCGATGTCGTTCATTGTCGGCTTGTCAATGTAGGCTATACCGCTTTTGTATTTAGGTTGTTGGTGTTTAGTGTGTACAGTAACTAGGGTATGGTAGTTGTTATCGGCACTATGTTTTCTTATGCGAGTGAGGACTTGACCGATAGCGATGTCATCACGTACACCTACGCTTACATCGGTCTTAATCTCTGTGAAGGGGTCTATCAGACAGCCTTGTATCTTTATCCCGAAATCTTCTTCTATGTTCGTTACACAGTTGTAGAAGCCTTCTACGGTAAGGTCTTGAAGACCGCTATCTATAATGTAGAAGTGTTTGTTTATAAAGGCTATAGCCTCCTGAGTCTCTTCGTCTGTAGCCATTATCTTATCATTGATAAGGAACGGTTTACGAAGGTACACCCAAAGCAATTCAGCGAATACTTCTGTTGGTGAACCTGTTTCAGGGGAGTACACTGCCCACTTCCAACCGCTGTATTGGGAAAGGTTTGTCATCATTTCAAAGGCAAACTGAGACTTCCCCTGATGCGCCCCAGCGTAGATGTAGGTAGTGCTACCCAGCTTCATTGAGTACTTATCAAACAGGGAACTAAACCCTGTCCAAGCACCTTTGCTTACTCCGTTCTCACGAAGTTCTGTTAGAGAATCTTTTAACTCTTCAGCCCTATAGATAAAATTTCTCGTTGTCATTTATTTAAACATTTAAGTAAGTAAAACATTCTGCCCATACAGGTGTCTTATCTCCCACATAGACATTAAAGGTATTGTATTCAAGGTATTCTATAGCTTCTTCTTCGCTCATACCTTCTAAGACCATCAGGTCAATACACTTATCGCGTGAGTACACTACCCTCCAAAGATTTGGGTCAAATCCAATAATAGCATCATCAAAACCATCAGCGAATAACACGTAATCCGTATCTGAATATAGTTCTATTATCTTCTCTCTCATTACTCTCCAAATTCTTTAGTATAATCTTCTTCTTTATGTGCAAAGCTTTTGTTTATTTCTTTACGATAGAACTCTTCCTTTACATAGAAATCGTACACAGCTTTACTTGTTGCCCCAACGTATGCCATCATCTTGGCTATCATCTCAGGGTTTCTGTTTATGGCATCTAGGTCTTTAGCTCTTGTTACAAACTGAAAGGGTCTATCCTTTGTGCCTAAATACATATTGACGTAGCCATTGCCCTTCTTCTTTTTCCAAGCTAGACGTACACCAATATCGTATATCATTTGTCCATCACTCATCTTTTATTCCTTTATAGTAAAATCCTTTATATCCCATACTGTGTAAAAACGTCTCGGTTAGGTGGGCATCAATAGCGTTTTTATAAACACCTATTATCTCGTATCCTTCAGTTAATCTTTTGCTTTTTAATCTGTGTTCTTGCATACGAATGTGTACACAATTTGTCATACCAACATAATGATGTTCAGGTAGATAGTATACAGAATAATGACCATCGGATTTACGTCTATCTCTTTTAGAATCAATAACAGACTTACAGGACTTACATTCGTTTCTGTAACCTATACCCCTTCTATGGTATTCGTTCAACGGCTTATCTGTATTACATATTCTACAGACCTTCATCACATTCTAATTAGTCTCAACCTACGCTGGTACTTACGAATCAGCAAGGCGTTATTCATAATAGTATCTTGTAGCTCCTGAGTCCAACCAAACCTACTTGCTTGTAAAGACAGGTTTACATTGTCCATCATTAGCATCGTGAGATATTTATCCACCTCACGTATATGTTTACGCTTCCTAGTCATTTTCAAAGCCGTATAGTTGTAAGTCTCTTTTACACGCATCGAGTATCTTAGCGTAGTGGTTAGACTTATTCTTTGTACGCATCATTCCTTTGGTAGCGTATCTTGCTATTCTTGTAATAGCCTCACGACCTTCAGCTGTTCTGTTTGTTTCGTAGTTTGTTTTCATAAGCAAATTTATTTGCGGTGAGGAGTGCAACGACTCATTTCTCTTTAGCGTTTTGGGTTTCTATGTAATGATTCAAAGCCTCTTCAAAAGTTCTGCTCTTATCGTATACTTGGTCATCACGCCCTTGCTGATAAAACCATTTTGCTATTTTTATGTAGTTCATTTCT
>Ga0209929_1000529_pt1 | contig 14112 bp, 13 predicted proteins | sample SalPon2_C_H2O_MG_2_FD_185731 | JGI IMG/M metagenome (GOLD analysis project Ga0209929, IMG submission 185731) | Salt pond water microbial communities from South San Francisco under conditions of wetland restoration - Salt Pond MetaG SF2_C_H2O_MG... ... | reverse complement strand
AGGAACAAATGAGTCATTTCCTTCAAGTGCTAATGACCTAGATTACACAATATCAATAGATGATATTGCTAGTGCAACTGATGGTGCTACAGGAGACGTATTAACTACAATAGGAAATAACCACGCAGGTAATCCTATATTTACTCAACCATCAGGTAATGGTACAAGTGTATTTGATTTTGGTTCTAACTATGCAAATGCAAAAATTAAAATTATCGCAACGGTCAATAGATCAACTGCTGGTTCTAAATCAAAAACTTTAGTTTCAGGTACTACAAAAGATATTACCTCATTAGCAGATTGCATAAAACAAGGTGGTATAAATTTAGGTCAGGCAGACATTTATCAATTAACAAGTGTAAAAATGGCAACTGCTTTTGGTACTTATAGTGCTTCAGGTGAAGTTGATATTACGGAAAGATACGAATTAGATAACGGTCAAAGAGATAACTATTATGATGTTGGTAGAATTAAATTAAAATCTGGTGAGTTAGAACCAACAGGTTCATTAAGAATTATGTTTGATTACTTTACTCACGGTTCTGGAGATTATTTTGATGTTGACTCTTACACAGGAGTTGTTGACTACGCAGATATACCAAGTTACAGTTCAGACACAACAGGAGTAACTTTTCAATTAAGAGATTGTTTAGACTTTAGACCTAGAGTTGCAGATAACTCAACTATTAATTCAGGTCAATTTTTTGATAGAGATTTTGACCCAGGTAATAATGCTTCAACGGTAGATGTTGTTAAATTTGGAACAGATATTATTGCTGATTTTGAATATTATTTACCTAGAATAGATAAAATATTTTTAGATAAAGAAGGTGCCTTTAAAGTATTAAAAGGTGCAAGTGCTTTAGACCCACAAGTTCCAAAATCTTTAGATGGCGCAATGCACCTATACACTTTAGAAATTCCTGCTTACACTTTATCAACCGAAGATATAAACATTAAAAGAGTTGATAATAGAAGATATACAATGAGAGATATTGGTAAACTAGAAAGTAGAATTGAAAATGTAGAATACTATACTCAATTGTCTTTATTAGAAAGTAATGCTCAAAGTTTACAAATACAAGACTCACAAGGATTTGACAGATTTAAAAACGGATTTATCGTAGATAATTTTACAGGCCACGGTATAGGTAATGTAAAAAATAGAGATTACAAAGCTGCTATGGATATGGCAAAGGGTGAATTAAGACCTACCTTCAATGAGGATGCTGTTAAATTAATTGAGGCAGATGAGGATGGTACTTCTATATTAGCTGCTGATAGAACAGCTGCAAATTATCAAAAGACTGGTGATTGTTTAACTTTACCATATACGGAAACAACTTTAATAGATCAACCTTTTGCAAGTAAAAGTGTTAACGTCAATCCTTTTGATGTATTCAATTGGGCAGGTACAGTAGAATTAACTCCAGCTTCAGATGAATGGAAAGAAACTAATAGAGCACCTGAATTAGTAATTAATAATGTGGGTGCATTTGATAGTTTAGTTTCTGGTTTAGGTAATCCTAATTTGTTAGGTATTGAAATAGGTACTGTTTGGAACGACTGGCAAGACTTTTGGTCAGGTTCCCCAGCAGATGTTTCAACTAGAGATGTAGGTGGTGCTAGACGAAGTGGTAGACGAGTATTTACAAATACAGAAATAACTACACAACAATTAGTTAATCAAACAAGAACAGGTGTTAGACAAAGATTAGTACCTCAAACTGTAAGAAACTCAATTGGTGACAGAATAGTTAATGTTGCATTTGTTCCATTTATTAGAAGTAGAACAATCAACTTTGTTGCTACTAGAATGAAACCAAATACTAGAGTTTATGCTTTCTTTGATAACGTAAATATTTCAGCATATGTAACTCCTGCCTTAGGCTCAAATTTAGATACAGATAATAATGGTTCAGTATCAGGAACATTTAATATACCTGATCCTGCAGTAAGTTCAAATCCTAGATGGAGAACAGGTACAAGAGTATTCAGATTAACAAGTTCTCAAAACGATACTAGATTTGATGTAGAAACTTCAGCAGAATCAGATTACGTTGCTAGAGGTATTTTAGAAACAGTACAAAACACAATTATTTCTACTAGAGAACCACAATTAGTTAGAACAGATACTACATCTACTAGAACAATTAATAGAGTTTCAACTAGACAATCTACAAGAACAATTGGTTGGGTTGATCCTTTAGCACAAACATTTATGATTGATGATCCTGGAGGAGTATTCTTAACTTCTATGGATATGTACTTTGGAAGTAAAGACGCAAATATTCCAATAACTTTACAAATAAGAGAAGTTGTAAATGGTTATCCTGGTTCAACAATATTACCTTTTTCAGAAAAGACTATAAATCCTAGTTCAGTAAGTACAAGTACAGACGCTTCAGTTGCAACAACATTTACTTTTGACAGTCCTGTTTTCATACAAGAAAATACTGAATACTGTTTTGTATTATTAGCAAACTCTAATAATTATACTGCTTATGTTGGAAGACTTGGAGAAAAAGTATTAGGTTCTGATAGAACAATATCACAACAACCTTATGCAGGTGTTATGTTCAAATCACAAAACGGTTCTACTTGGACTGCTGAACAAAATGAAGATATTAAATTTAAAATTAAGAGAGCAGAATTTAGTCAAGTAACTGGTACTGCTACACTTGTTAACGAGGCATTGCCTACTAAAACATTAAAGAACAATCCTTTAAGAACATTGTCAGATAGTTCGGCAATATTACGAGTATCACATCCTAACCACGGTATGCACGGTACAAATAATAATGTAACTATCGCAGGAGTTCCTACAGGCGGTTCTTTAAACGGATTAAGTGCTGATCAGATTAATGGAACATATACTCAAATTTCTAATGTAACTTTAGATAGTTACGATATTAATCCTACACACAATACGTCTTATTCAGGATCAATTGTTAATCCTAATCAATCAGGAGATATTGGTTCAAATGCTGTAACAGCAACACAAAATAGATTGTATGATGTATTAAATTTAAGTTTACAAACTATGACTGTACCAGGTACAAGTTTATCCTACAATATGAGACCTACAACTGGTAGATCAATAAATGGTAGTGAAACAGAATTCCAATTAACAGGTAGTGCAAGTTCTATAAATGTTATTGCAAATGATAATATTTACTTTACTGCTCCTAGAATGGTTGCAAGTTCAATAAATGAAACAAATGAAATGACAGGAAATAAATCATTATTTGTAAATTGTGTTATGTCAACTAGTAATACAAAAGTTTCTCCAGTAATAGATTTACAAAGATGTAGTGCATTTACAATTCAAAACAGATTAAATCAACCACAATCAGGTGATGTAAATTATGTTGCAGATACAGAAAATGTAGGAACATCAACTGCCGCTGTGTACTTAACTAAACCAGTATTATTAGATAATCCTACAACTGCTTTAGATATAAGATTAACTTCTAATATAAGATCAACTTCAAGTGTAGAAGTTTATTTTAGAACATCATCTTCCGAAGAAGTAAGAAATATAGATGACTTGGCTTGGATTCCATTTAACACAACAGGAAGAGAAGATACAACAATTACTCCTGCTGAAGATAATGAAACATTTAAAGAATACAAATACTCTGCTACAGGATTAAACGAATTTACAGCGTTTGAAATTAAAGTAGTTATGAAAGGATCAAATTCTTCATACCCACCTGTAATTAGAGATATGAGAGGAATTGCATTGGCAGTATAATGAGTAAATTTTTAAAAGTTGAAGGACACACAAATTTAGTTAGAGATATAGGTTCTAATGCTATTGTGAATACAAATAAAAGTGAATATCAACTTTATATGCAAAGAGTTCAGGAAAGAGAATCACAAGGAGATAAGATAAGAAATGTGGTTAAAGACATAAATAATTTAAAGTCTGAATTAAAAGAGATTAAAGAATTAATAAAAGGATGTTTAGGTAAAAACTAATGGCAGTAAAATTTATAGCAGAAACAGATACACTAGAACAATTTAGATTGGAGTTTAACGACTTATCAGCTAATCAATTTGGTGATATTGCAAATCTATCAGGTTCTATTAGTGCGTCTAATTTAGTTGACGCTATGAATGAAACTATTAGTATTGCAACATCAACTGCTGGGTGGACAATTGCAGACGAAACTTCAACTACGCAGATTGTTGGTGGTGGTGATACTTTGACGGTTTTAGGTACTGCTAATCAAATACAGGCAGTTGTATCAGTACCAGATAAATTAACTTTATCTTTACCAAATGATGTATCTATACCAAATAACTTAACTGCTCTTGGTACAACACATACTTTTGGTTCAGTAGAAATTAGTGGAAACAATATTAGATCAGTTGATACTAATACACTTTCTGTTTTAGATACATTAAGAGTAAGTGAATTAGAAACAGGCAGTGGATTATTAAGTGTAGATGAAAACTCTAGTATACCAAGATTTACTTCTTCAGCAGCTGGCAAGGCATTAACTTTTGACGCTGTACCTCTTTTCAATAGTTCAGTTGAGTTTGATGGTGCAACTGCTGGCACATTTAAAACTACGATAACGGCAACAGACCCAACATCAAATAATACAATTACAATTCCAGATATAACTGGTACAATAATTACAACTGGAGATTCAAATACAATTACAAGTTCAATGATTGCTCCTGGTGCATTATCAGGTAGTGATCTAGCAGACGACTCAGTAAATGAGGCTAAAATTGCTGATGACGCTGTAGGACAAGATCAACTTAAATCAGTAGTTACATTGCAGATATTAAACTCATCTGGAGGAGTATTAAAAACAATATATGGTGCTGGTGCATAGGAATGAAAAATTATGGCAGTCAGATCACCTTTAAAAAATGATAGTGGTAATCTAAAAGAGATGTCCTCTGCTGAGGTCACTCAAATAGTAAATCAAATCGTCTATCAATATTCATTAAATCCAAGTGTATCATTATCAGTTGTTAGTTCAGGTGGTAGTTTAGGATCAATTACAGATACTAGATTACAGGCAGGTGCTATGAGTCAAACAAATAGTTCTTTTCCTACTGAAGCACAAACAGATGAACCTTCAGTAGTTACGGTTACATATGATAAAGTTAGTCAATCAATTGCAAGTGTAAGTCCAACTGCTGATACAGGAACAACTTTTCCTGTATTCTATAATGCTGGTAATATTCAAGCAATGTCTTTACAAGATGTTAAAGATACTTTTTTACATCCTGCTGTAGATTTATTAACTGCTGGTGGAATTGTATCATCTCAACAAGGTGGAACATATCTTATAAGTTCATCTTCAAGTTATCCTGGATCAACTTTAGTAAGTGCAACTCCTGTATATTTGGATACAAGAGCAGATACTTCAGCATATTCAAATGCTGGTTTAGAGGATGCTTCTGGTGAAGCATTAGATCAACCTACTACAATAACAAATTACTACTTACAAAGAGTTGATGGATCAGATACATCATATCCAAATCCATTTTTTATTAACGCAGGAAACAATTTACAAGAATATTCTGGTACTAATTTTAAAAGTATATTGCAAGGTTGGATAAGACAAACTGCAGCTGCGTCTAGTGATGGTTATAAACTAACTTATAATTTAGGTACTTCAGGATCAGGTGAGATAAGAGGTACAGGTATGAGTGATACTAGATTAAACGGATCAGGTGATTATCAAACAAGACAAGTAAGTGATGATTACAGAGCACAAGAATTTCCAGACGGAACACCAACATCAATTAACACATATTATTTGAGGATAAATAAAAGTTAGAGTATGAAAAATTATGAAAATATTATTAACAGGCAGTGAAGGTTTTATAGGACAACACCTACGATCTTTCTTAAAAGACAAACATCATTTAATTTGTTTAGATAAAAAAACAGGTAATGATTTACTTACTTGTGATTTAGACTATGATGTAGATTTAGTTATACATCTAGCAGGTCTATCAGGTGTAAGAGATAGTTTAGATAATCCTGTTGAGTATTGGACAAATAATGTTGTAGCAACATATAGAGTATTCAATCAATTCAAAAATGGTCCTAAAATTTTATACGCTAGTTCATCTACTGCAAAAGAACCTTGGCGTAATCCATATGCAATGAGTAAATTTTATATGGAACAAATTGCACCTCACAATGCTTTAGGTATGAGATTTACAACCGTTTATGGTCCTGGTGCCAGAGAAAATATGTTAATACCTAAAATATTAAGAGATGATGTAGATTATATTAACATAGATCATAGTAGAGATTTTATTCATATAGATGATATTTTGTCGGCAATAGGATTCTTAATTACAAATAAAGTTAAAAAATTAAAAGTCGTAGATGTAGGCACAGGTATTTCAAATAAATTAATTGATATTTTTGACCATCTAAATATGACTATTAAAGATAAAAGAATGGGGACAATATACGAAAGAAAAGATAATGTTGCTAAAATCGGCACACTATCTAAAATGGGTTGGTCGCCTACAATTAACTTACTAGATTACTTAAAGGAGAATTATGATAACTAAAGACAATTTAATTTCTGCTTACTTTATAGATAATGAAAGACAGAATATAGAAGTATTAACAAGAAGTGAAGATGGAACAAAAGTTATACCTACAATAATACCTTTTGATGAAAATAATCATCTTTACAAAGAGTTAATTTCTATTATAACGGTAGAAAAATTACACGAAGATACATATAACAAAAAGAAACAAGAAAAGAAAGACTTTGAAGCAATGGCAATGAGAATTGCTAAAAAAACTGGTTTAGTATTAGATGAAAAAAAATTAGACACAAAATTTTATCCTTCACTTGTAAATGCAATCTTTAAGGAAATAGAAAATGAAGATCATTTATTTGCGTTGAAGTTAGCACTATTTGAAGTTGATAAAGTTAGAGATTCAAAAGATGATGAATTAAAAAAAAGATTAAGACAAGGTAAAAATAAAATTGAGGTATTAAAAATTGCTATTGAATTAATAAGTTAATATGATTAATATAGTATGTACAGGCAAGCCGGGTGACGGACTATTACGATATAGTTATGAGCATTGTCTTTATCTAAATTCTCTTGGTATAGAAAGTAAAGTAATTGTTGTACCTAATCCAGACCACACAAATGAAGACTATATAAAATCAATTAAAGATCAATATAAGACTTACGAAAATATTATCTTCAACGATTATACACCTACTACAAACGAGATTACTTTAGTCTTAGGTAGAAGTATGATAACTTTACCTTACCTAGATAAACACAAATATACTAAAAATCAGTTATTAACTCTACATTTATTATTCAGTAATAAAGTAGTATCAGTTTATTCAGAAAATCATCCTAAAGATTATCCTTTAGCATTAAAATATTTTAAAACTAAAAAAGTATATGACTTATGCGATTTTGATGTTTACCCTAATGGTGTCGGCATACAGTACGAAAAGATAATTAATTTTGGAGCATATAAACATATTAAAGATGAAATACAATATAAACATTTATTTTTAGGTACAAACGAGATATACTATAAAGAAATAGAAAAAGTAATACACAAATATCCAGATCACGGTATTGTAACTTACAATAAGAAATGGATCAATCCTAAATTAAATAATCTCTTTGCGCCTATTGAAAACATATTAGGTAAATTTGAATCATATGTTTATACAAAACCAAACTTTGATCCTGCACCTAGATTATTTGTAGAATTTAAATGGTTGGGTAAAAATGTAGAATATGTAAGAGATAAAAATATCAAAGATGGTGGTATGGTATATTGGAATAGACCTATGCCTACAAATGAGATTTATAAAAATAACATAAGTATATTAGTAAAGTTATATGAAAAAATTAATAGTAAGTGGTTGTAGTTTTACTGATAAGAATTTTAAATCTATGTCATCGCCAGACTATGATTGTTCTTTTCCTAAATGGCCAGAGTTATTAGCAAAAAAGTTAGATATGGAGTGTATTAATTTAGGGGCTTCAGGTGCTGGTAATAATTATATTTACAGCACATTGTTAGAAGAAATTATTAGAACACCTAAAAATGAAATTGGTTTAATTTTAGCATCTTGGTCACAAGTAAATAGAGAAGACTATCAAGTAAGAGAAAAGAATTACGGTAGATCATTTAATTTCCAAGATAAATTTGATAATAATATGATTTGGAAAAACAAAAGAATTGGTAGACAAGGTGATGTGTTTTATTGGATAAAAGATTTACTACGATATTATATCTCTTTTGAAAGCTTATGTAAAAAACATAACTTACCTTATAAACAATTTCAAATGATAAATCCGTTTGAAGGATATTTAAATGGTTTATCTAAAACTGATTTTGAAATTGTAAATAATTTAGATAATTCTAATTTTGAAAAAAGATACAAATATCAAACCAAAACAAAAGATGATAGATTAGAATGTTTTAAATTACCTATTGAATATGAAAAGTTTATAGATACTGAAAATTTTATAGGTTGGCCTACTATATGGTCTCTGGGAGGATACGCTATAGAAGAAAAAACTCTTATGACAGATAAAAGACATAATATAAAAGAATTAATTATATCAGATTATGATTATCATCCAAACGCAAAAGGACATCAAAAAATATCGGAGTTTATATATGAACGGTTATAAAAAAGAATATCTATTTAATAAACAAGATTATCTAAAACTCTTTGATGATGTTATGCAACAAGATCAGGAACAGAATGTAGAATTTTTAGAAAAATCTCTTACAAAAATAACAGGTAGAAAATATGCTGTTGCGTGTAGTAATGGAACAGACGCTTTACACTTTGCATTAATAAGTTTAAATCTTAAATCAGATGATGAAGTATTAACAACTAATTTCTCTTGGATATCAACTGCTTCTTGTATATCAATGGTAGGTGCAACACCTGTATTCTGTGATATTAATATATTAAACTATCATATGTCTTTAGATAGTATTAAAAGAATGTACTCGGATAAAACAAAGGCAATTGTTTATCCTCATCTATTTGGCAATATGTCTGATACAAAAGAAATAATAGATTTTTGTAAAGAAAAGAATATTGCATTTATAGAAGACGCTGCTCAATCTTTAGGTTCTAGTTTAGATGGTGTACAGGCAGGTTCAATAGGAGATGTAAGTACATTAAGTTTCAATGCAAATAAAGTAGTTGCTGGTATAGCAGGTGGTGGGGCAATCTTAACAGATGATAAAGATAAAGCAGAATTATTTAAAAAGTTAAGAAAACACGGCAACAATGAAGTATTAGGATATAACTCAAAAATGTTATTACTTAATGCTAAGTTTATAAATTATAGACTACAAAGAATGAAAGAATGGCAATCTAAAAGACAAGCAATAGCAAAACGATATGATGAACAATTACAAGAATATGTAACTATACAACAAACAAATGCCGACCATAACTATCACAAATATGTTATTAGATTACAAAATAAAGAAGTAAGAGATAGACTACAAAAAATACTTAATGCAAAGATACATTACGATAAACCTTTATCTGAAAATATTATGTATCAAAATATAAAACACAAAAAAGATAGCACATTTATTAGTAAGATTGTGTGCGATAGTATATTGACATTACCTATACACGCCTATATGAGTCCACAAGAAGTAGATAATGTTATTAATACTATTCTTATTTTTTTAGACCAAGAAGATAATAAGTTTTTAGATAGTATGAAAAAACTAATAGGTGATGATATATTTGATAAGAATTTAATTAATGAAACTACGGAAGATATTTACGACTATATTGTAGAGAAAACTTATCAAACACCAGAGTATATTGAAGATGTATCTTTTAAAGACAAAAGAAAATTAAAGATTGCATTTAATAAATTTTATGAAAACATTACAAGAAATACAAGATAATTATTTAGCAATAGATTTCTTTCTATCAATGTCCTGTAATAAGGACTGCCACTATTGTACAAGTTATACTTTAGAGATGAGAAATCTTACTGTTGATATGCAATTTTTGAAGAAGACTTTAGAGTTCCTAAAAGATTATAAGATAAGAGTTAATCTTTTAGGTGGTGAGCCAGGCCTGATTAAAAATTTAGATGAAGTTATAAGTGAAATTAAAAAGTATCCTAATTTCGTTTGTTCAGTATTATCTAATTCATTTATAAGAAAAAGATACCCACACATATTAGAAGACAAGGATATATTGTATGCTGAACATAACATATTAGATTGGTACGAGGATGAAGTTAAGAAACTAGGTAACTTTGATTTTGTACCTGAAAATGATTTTAATAATTATAATGTAGTTGTAAAGACGCCAAATTATTATGCGTATAATCACAAGTATCCTGAGATTGTAAAAAAACTAGATCACAAGAATACTATGTGGAAAGCATTTAATGGTAGATCAAAAGAGTTTACAGATGTTTTACAGGCAACTGAAATAGATAGGAAGATGTGTTCCGCCTTTCCTATGGTACCTGTTATTGATTTTGAAAAGAAAAAGATTATTCATTGTAGTAAGAAGTTTGCAAATAATACCAAACTATCCAGAATGTTTGAGTTGACAAAAGAAAATATAGATAAGATGATGAATTTTCAATTATTTAAATACGAAAGTTATTGTAAGACTTGTACTGAATGGGTACAACCTAAAGGTCATTTTCCTATGAGAAAGTATGCTGGGCTATTAAATGAATAAAACTAATTTTTTTACTAGACGAAATTTAAATATTGATATTACACATAGATGTGCTTTAGATTGTCCTAGATGTCAGCGTTGGGGAGATTATAGAAGATACGGTAAAAAAGTACCTGGAATAGATATTTCTATAAGTCAAATGAAAAAAATTATATCTTTCTACAATGACTTGAATTTTTGTGGACAATATTCTGATCCTGTACATCATCCTAAATTTATAGAAATTTTGAAGTTACTTTTAGATAATAAAATAACTTGCTCTGTGCATAATGCCTCATCAGCAAAATCTAAAGATTGGTACATAAAAGCATTTAAATCAAATCCAAAAGCTCGTTGGGTATTTGGTATAGATGGTTTGCCAAACGAAAGTCATAAGTATCGTATTAACCAAGATGGTGAAAAACTTTTTGAAATTATGATTGAAGCTAAAAAATATTTAATATCTAAACCTACTTGGCAATATATTATCTTTAAATATAATGAAAATCATATAGAACAAGCAAAACAAATTGCTAAAGATAATGATATTCCTATCATAGTTGTTAATTCATCTAGGTGGTGGAGTAATAATGATATGTACAGACCAACAAATCCAGAATTGAGTTTTAATCCAAAATGAAAAAACTAAAACCAAAATGTTTTAATGGTGACCTTCAAGCGGCTATTACAAATAGAGGTTATTTAATACCTTGTTGTTATTGTGATACAAAAACAAATTTATCTAGTCCAGAGATGAAAAAACTTGAAAAGGTAAGTAAGATAGATGATGTAAATAATATAGAAGAAATATTATTATCAGATGAATGGCAAGAATTTGCAAATAATTTAGAAAATGATAAAGGGCCACCTGCTTGTTGGCACGTTTGTAGTAGTGATAAAAATGAAACAAAAAGACACACAACATATTATAAAAATAAAAAAGTTTTTATAGAGGAAGTATAATGACTAAAATATTTTCTATTGCATTAAATCTACACGATCACAATACATATGATGGTGTGTGGCATAATCAAAGAGAAAGATTTACTAGATTTAAACATAATTTACCTTATCACGCTGAGGCGTATGCTCATCAATCAGATATATTAAACCCAGCAGATTATCGTTTAAATGATGAATTTGTAAAAGAGTATTTTAAAAAAAGAGAAGGTGTCTTAGCATTTACTTGTACTTACGGTGGTATAAGAATGTGTAAAGATATTTTACCTAAAGATGTATTTGATTATGTACCAAAGAAACTTTGGGATCATTATTATAAAGATAACTTTTATTATATAGACCATCATCAATCACACGCCACTTATGCTTTTTTAAACTCTGGTTTTAAACAATCAGATATACTAGCAATAGATGGTATAGGATCAAAATATAGATGTGTATTCTTTGACAAAGATAAAAACTTTATAGACTTGTCAGATAAACTACCTATAGGTTGGTTGTGGAATCATATGTCTAACTTAACTGGATTTGGTACATTAGGTGCAAGTAAACTTATGGGCAAAGTAGGATATGGTCAATATAGTCAATACTACTATGATGTATTTGAAACAATATTAGACGGACCTATTACAGAAAAGAAACAAAAACATTTTGAACATATAAGATTAGATAGTATAGATGATCTGGCATTTACATTACAAAAATTTACGATAGATAAAATAAAAGAGTTTGTCTATCCATTAAAAACTTGCGATAACTTATGTATTGCAGGTGGTGTTGCTTACAATGGTTATATGAATGAAGAATTTACAAAACATTATAAGAATGTATTTGTACCACCTGCAGTAGGTGATGAAGGTCAATCATTAGGAACTTATCAACACGCTGACTATGTATTAAACAACAACATACATATAACAGAAACATTTGCTGGTAAAGAATATGATTATATAGGAGATCAAAAATTAACTTCATACAAATCAATAGCACAAGCAATTGCTAATGGAAAAATTGTAGGTTGGTTTCAAGGTAAATCTGAAAGTGGTAATCGTGCATTAGGTAATAGAAGTATATTAGCAGATCCAAGAAGAAAAGATATTAAAGATATTATTAATCAAACAATAAAAATGAGAGAAGACTTTAGACCATTTGCACCTGTCGTATTAGAAGAACATTACAAAGAATACTTTGACACAAATAGTCCTAGTCCTTTTATGAGTAGAATATGTCAAGTTAAATCTAATAAAGTACCAGGCATAACACATATAGATAATACAGCAAGAATACAAACGGTAAATAAAGAACAAAATAATAAATTGTATGAATTAATAAAAGAGTTTTATACTATCACAGGCATACCTATGTTATTGAATACAAGTTTTAATTGTCGGGAACCTATTGTAGAAACACCTGAACACGCTATTAAAACATTTAAAAAAACAGCATTAGATATGTTAATAATAAATGATTGGAAGATAAAAAAATGAGTACATTTGATTTACTAGAAAAAAAAAGAAAACACGTAAAAAGATATAGTGATAAAATACCTGATAAAAAAATAATAGAAAATGCTTTATGGAAAGCTTGGAAAACTTCACCTTCTAAAAATAATGCTATGGCATATCAAGTATTAGTATGGGGACCTGATAAACAATTAGAAAAAGAAGCTATCCATAGATTATGTGTTAAAAACCATATTAGAGCTGAAGAAAGAGCTGTTGAAAAAGGACTTGCTACTTTAACGCAAAAAGGAGAACTAAATCCGTATTATGAACATATAAAATTAAATCCTTATTTGTTTACAATACATAGTAGAGTTGCAACACCAAATCGTTGGTATAAATCTAAAGTAAAAGACGGACATTTCTACGATCAAGGTTATGAATCTTACATAGAAAAAATAGTAGATTCTGTTGCAGTTGAAGTAGGTATATTTGGTTCTAATCTTACACAATATTTACTAGAAGAAGGATTAGATATGTCTTACAATTCTTGTTTTAAGAGAGATGTAGAATCTTGGCATAATGTTGGATTACATATGGTTAAAACAAGACCTATTTTAATGATAACTTGCGGATATGCGTTGAGATATAGAAGACAAGATTTAAAAAGAGAAGGTAAAACTCATTGGGATTTAAAACCAGAAATTGATGAAATTATAAGATGGATATAGATTTACAATTATTTAAAAATATTATGGCAGAAGCCAGACACAATAATGATCTTTTAGATTCATTTAGTCCTAATCAGTTTAAATCTAAAGAAATATTAATTAATTATATTAGAGATTTGAATATTGTAAATAAAAAATCTGAAATCACTATATTAGGTGGTTGGTATGGTAGTATATTAATACCTGCATTTAAAGAAGTAAAAAGAATTTCTTTAATAGATATAGATGAAAAAGTAATTAGTATTGCTAAAAATAGATTATTTAAACATT
>Ga0209929_1000528_pt1 | contig 14114 bp, 19 predicted proteins | sample SalPon2_C_H2O_MG_2_FD_185731 | JGI IMG/M metagenome (GOLD analysis project Ga0209929, IMG submission 185731) | Salt pond water microbial communities from South San Francisco under conditions of wetland restoration - Salt Pond MetaG SF2_C_H2O_MG... ... | reverse complement strand
ATATCTAAATCAAAATATAAATTTTCACCATCTCTAAATTTGTCATACATTTGTAGTTTATTATACCAATTGCCATAAATGTCATTTTCTATAACTTCAAAATCTGTATAAAATAGACCAGAATAATTGTCTATCATATATTTTAGATTATTAACGTGCCAGTCTGTAAACTTTTTGCCAAATCTACAACAAATTATTCTCATTTAATTTCAGTAACCTTTATATCTCTTAAACTATGTAAAGATGTATTAATTTTAAAAGTAGGTTTTTCAGGTAGCATATGTTCAACTCCATAAGGGTCTTTTACGATAGTATTTTCTTTTCCTTTTATATCTACAATCTTTGCTTTTCTCATTTTCATACCTGTTATAGGATGAGTTTCTTGCTCTGTTGTAGTTATTTTGCTACCATTTGAAGCGCCAATCATAAGTTCAGTATCATCTGATTCATAACGAGGTCTTCCTTCTTGTGGAAACCCTATGCCAAGTCCATATGTAATTCTTTTTTTATCTTCTTTAACATCATCTAATATACCTAATCTTTTTTCCCAAAAAGCATTTCCATTTAAATCATTATGACTTTTATTAGCGCCTGTAACAAAACCCATTTTAACTGCTGTTCTCATTGTTAATCCAACTGATATACCAATACTACAATAAGAATTAAACCATCTTTCGTGGTGTGAATTTTCTTTCAAAGTACCGTCGGCATTGCAATTTAAATTAGTAGATGGTTCTTTTGCAACCCATAAAATATACATACTAGCATTTGCTTGTGTGTTTCTCCAAGTAGATGGTGGTTTTCTTCTATGCGTATTGCCCCAGGTGTATTTTGATATTTCATCTATAACTTTTCTATCAGCAGTCCAATAAACATCATAATGGGATTCATATTGTTTACTAGGAGAGTTAGTTGCTACATATAACAATTGACTTATAATGTGTTTTTTTAAATTAGGTGTCATATCATTCCATTTTTTGTAATGATAATTTCTTTGACATTGTTTCATAGTTTCTAAAACTTCTCTCTCTTTATCCCAATCATATGTCATATCCATATAATCTCTCATCATCATTTCACCTTCTTGTAATGTAGGTTCTTTTTTAGACATACCAATTATCCTTTATAAATTTTGCATTTGATTCGTGTATGGTTTTACCAACGCCTGTAAAATGTACAACTTTAATATATTTATTTACATCATCAAGTATCATATAATCAGTATTAAACTTTTTACTATAAATCTTATTTAATTCTAAATTTTGTTTAAAGTCATCTGTATATTTACATAACCATTGTTGTGGTGTTAATGTTAATTTGATATTATGTTCTTGTATTTTCCAATCAACATAGTTTTGTTCTCCATAGTATTTTGTGTGTACATCACCATTGTTATAATAGTGTAATTGCCAATATTCAGGATTAAGTGCAAAGTCATCCCATATACTTTTTAAACTACCTGATTTGAATTTATAAAATCCACCATTTAATTTTAGATTACTGTCCCACCATTGACCATAACTTATTAATTCATTTTCTTGTACAGGAAAATTTAATAATTCATCTACATTGTTTACTATGACTTGATCTATATCCATAATAATTATATCGTCACCTGGTTGTTGATATGCAAACTGTGGACTGAAGTATTTAAGTTTATGCCAATGTTTCTTAATATTACTTTGATGATTATAAGGTAACACAATATCTGCCTCGACATCTGTATCACTTATACAAATAAACTCAAAAGGTATAGTAGAATTTCTTTTTAAACTTCTATAAAGTTTTGAAACATAATCTGGTGTGTAAAAACCATCAAAATATACTGTACATATTTTAAGCATAATATCTTCTCCATACTACATCAAACTTTTTGTTAATTGTGTGTACAAATTTAGTTTCTTTTGGTATAAAACCTTGTGTGTCAAAAAAATAATGCCATTGATTATCTAACCATTGCACAGGTACTTTGTGTTCGTTTAATTTTACACTAAACAATGTTTCATTATCATAACCAAAAAAATCTACAATCTTTTTTGGAAATATATCATAATTAGATTGTAACTTTGTCATTATATTTAAATTATTATCAAAGTCATCAAAGTATTTTAATTGACTGATATGGTCTTTGTTTGCACCTATAATACCAGTATTAATTACTTTGTTTTTAGGATTTAAACCTTTTTCTATTAACATTGCTTGAGTGTTGTAATATTTTGATGTAGGACTTCTAATTGTTTGAGAGCGCTCTGTAACTGCCTCTATAGTTTTTACTAAACTTGAATTATCAAAAACACAGATGCCTTTATCTAAATTCCAAGTTTCAAAAAAATTGTCATTTGTCAAACAAACAACATCAAAGTCTAAATATAATATTTCATCATATGATTTAGATAATTCATATAATAAGTGTAATTTATAAAAATTAATAATGTTATATGTCGTTATATATGGATACTTGTTCTTAAAATAATTATGATATTCTTTGTAATCTTCATATTCAAATATTTTAAAATCTACATTTAATTGATCAGCATACCATTGTTTATTTGCAAGTAATTTAATATAGTTTTCTTTAAATTGTTTTTTACTGTTTAAATTTGTTTTAATATTATCAACAAATTCATTTTCAGGTACATCAATGTATAAACTATAAATTACTTTACTCATACTTACCAATCAATAGAAACCTAGTTCCTCTATCATCTTTTATTTCATCTTCTATTAAAACTTTTGCATTACTCGGCATCTGTTCTTTAAATTCTTCTATATTATTAACACAATTTATATGACCTTCTATACTAAACATATTATTAGATTGATAAGCAAAGTATGATTTAGTATCTAATTCAAGCTGTTTCATTGGACGCATATGTTCACAAGAAGTATTAATTATTAAATTAGCGTTTTGTATTCTACCTTTTCTATCTTTATAAAATACATCACTTGTTATAAAGTCAACATTTTTATAGTGATTAAACAATCTGTTTTTTGCAATGCTAATTACTTTTTCATCTATGTCAATTAATGTAATTCTTTTTACTTCTTTAAATGCTGGTATCAATATACTGCCATACCAACCACCTAATATTGCAATTTCAGATTTTTGACCTATAATATTTAAATCTCTAATATGATTAATTAATTTTTCTTTAGATTTAAATTGATTAGGACTAAATGAATCTAAAAGATCACTATTGTGCCTAGACTCTGCCATTATGTTTTTAAATAATTGTAAATCTAAATCCATTTTACTATTTCTTTCATTTCAGGTCTTCTATCATCTTCTTCTTGTCCTCGTGCTTTTAAATCTTGTCTTCTAAATCTTTTTGCATATCCACAAGATATCATTGTTATTGGTCTTGTCTTTACCATAGTCAATCCTACTTTATGCCATTCTTCAGGTCTTCTTCTAAAACAAGAGTTATATGCTATATCTAAACCTTCTTCTAGTAAATAATAACCTAAATTAGCTGCAAATATTCCTACTTCTACTGCTACTGAATCTATAATTTTTTCAATTTTATCTTCAAATCCTTGTTCATAGTGATGTCCTTTTGCTATCTGTCTTTCATAATATTTGTTTGGAGTTGAAACTCTACTATGAATAGTAAACAAATATGGATTAAATGCTACGTGTTCATAATAAGGATTAGGAAATTGACCTTTTCCTTCTTGTACAAATTTTTGTCTACCTTCTTCAACTGCTTTTTCTTCTACTGCTCTATGTGATTTAGTTACTAAATTGTGTATTGCTTCTTTGTGTATTTCTTTATCAGGACCCCACACTAAACATTGATATGCCATTGATTGATTTTTTGATGGTGATGTTTTCCACGCTTTCCATAATGCTCTTTCAATCATTTCTTTGGGTGGTATTCTTGTCATATCATATCTTTTGACGTGGCTTCTTTTCTTTTCTAATGTATCAAAATAATTCATTTTTTAATTATCCAATCATTTATAATAAGTAAGTCTAATGATGTTCTTTTGAATGTTCTAATAGCTTGTTCAGGTGTTTCTACAATAGGTTCTTGGCAATTAAAACTTGTATTTAATAACATTGGTATGCCTGTTATTTTATAAAACTCATTTATAATATTATAAAATTTTTCATTAAATTTTTTATTAACTGTTTGTACTCTTGCGGTATTATCTTTATGTGTTATGCCTGGCACTTTATCAGTTTTAACTTTACATATTCTACTCATATAAGGACTAGACAATCTTGTATCAAAATATTCTTTGTAGTGTTCTTCTAATACAGCAGGTGCAAATGGTCTAAAATCTTCTCTCATCTTTATAGTGTGATTAATAATATCTTTTATATCAGGATTACGTGGGTCTGCTAAAATACTTCTATTACCTAATGCACGATTACCACTTTCAGATTTTCCTTGAAACCAACCTACTATTTTACCATCAGCAATCGCTTGTGCTAATTTTTTATAATTGACCTTTTCATCTCCTACATAATCATATTCTTTACCAGCAAATGTTTCTGTTTTATGTATATTATTATTCAATATGTAATCTGCGTGTTGATATGTTCCTAATGATTGACCTTCATCACCTATTGCTGGTGGTACAAATACATTCTTGTAGTGTTTAGTAAATTCTTCATTCATATAACCATTGTATGCAACACCACCTGCAATACATAAGTTATCACAAGACTTTAAAGGATAAACGTGTTCTTTTATTTTATCTATTGTAAATTTTTGTAGTGTATGTGCTAAATCGTGTAGTCCATAATCATTTATTTTTATGTGGTCAAATCGTGGTTGTTTTTTTTCTGTAATAGGACCATCAAGTATTGTTTCAAACACATCATAATAATATTGACTGTATTTGCCATATCCAACAAGTCCCATAAGTTTACTTGCTCCTAATGTGCCAAATCCTGTTAGATTAGACATATGATTCCATAACCAACCAATAGGTAATTTATCAGATAAATCAATTAAGTTTTGGTCTTTATCAAAAAACACACATCTATATTTTGAACCTATGCCATCAATTGCTAATATATCAGATTGTTCAAAACCTGAATTGAGAAATGCGTATGTGGCGTGTGATTGATGATGGTCTATGAAATAAATTCCGTCTTTATAATAATGATCCCATAGTTTTTTAGGTTCATAATCAAATACATCTTTTGGTAATATATCTTTACACATTCTAATACCACCATACGTGTAAGTAAATGCTAACACATCATCTTTCTTTTTCCAATATTCTTTTACAAACTTATCATTTAAACGATAGTCTGCTGGATTTAAAATGTCTGATTGATGAGCATATGCTTCAGCGTAATACGGCAGATTGTGTTTAAATCTAGTATATCTTTCTCTTTGATTATGAAACACACCATCATATGTATTGTGGTCGTGTAAGTTTAGTGCAATACTATAAATCTTCATAATACTTCTGCATATTTCGTAATAGGAAAATGTCCCTTTGGTTGTACCCATTCAGTACAAGTTTTACAATAGTTTTCATATTTAAATAACCTAAAGTTCATCATCTTATCAATATTCTCTTTTGTCAATTCAAAAGTTTTAGATAACTCACTATTGTTAGCAAACTTTTTACTACAATGTACAATGTGTTTCTTTTCAAAGTCTATTACAGGTACCATAGGAAAGGCGGCACACATTTTACGGTCTATTTCACTTGCTTGTACAACATCTGTAAATTCTGGTGATCTGCCATTAAATTCTTTCCACATAGTATTTTTGTGATTTAATTTCTTTAACACTTCAGGATATTTGTCTTTATATTTAAAATAATTAGGTGTTTTAACAACAACATTATAATTGTTTAAATCATTTTCTGGTATATAATCAAAATTACCTAATTTAGTCACCTCATTATCATACCAGTCAAGTATGTTGTGTTCTACATATAAAATATCTTTATCTTCTAATATTTCAGGATATCTTTTTCTTACGAATGAGTTAGACAATACTGAACATACAAAATTAGGATATTTCTTAATTTCATCTATTACTTCTTTTAAATTTTTAATCAATCCAGGTTCGCCGCCTAATAGATTAATTCTGACTTTATAATCTTTTAGATATTCTAAACAAGTTTTTAAGAAGGTCATATCTACTGTTAAATTTCTCATCTCTAGTGTGTAACTCGTACAATAATGGCAATTCTTATTGCACGACATAGACAAAAAGAAATCTATTGATAAATGACTATTTTGTATTTCTTGTAAGGTTTTCATAAAATTTATTAAATGCTATCTTTAATTTTTCTTTTGATTTAAATTCTACAGACTGTACATATTCAGGCAATGTATATATTTTTTCTACAATATAATCGTAAATAGGTTCTGTAGTTTTATTAATTAAACTAATATCAAATATATCATCACCGATTAACTTCTTAATGTTATTTTCAAACATATTTTTTTCTTGTTCTAAACTTATAATAATGATATTGATAACCTTCTCTATCTCCTCTTGTTTCATATAAGGGTCAAGTGGTAAAGACAGTATTGTATCACAAACTATTTTACTATTATAAGTTTGTTCTTTTCTATAATCAATGTTTTTATACATAACATTTTCAGATAACGGTTTATCATAATGTATTTTTGCATTAATTTTTTCTTTTATTTTATCTCTAATTCTTTTGTTTTGAAATCTAATAACATATTTGTGATAATTATGATTTAAACCATTTGATGTAGATTGAATATCAACATAATCTTTTAATTGTTTGTCATATTGTTTTGCTATATCTTGTCTTTTTGATATCCACTCTTTTAATTTTCTTAATCTAAAATCAATAACTCTAGCATTAAACAATAACATTTTTGAGTTATATCCTAATATCTCATTGTTTCCGTGTCTTCTTAATTTTTTAATTAAATCTGCTTTATCTTTGTCGTTTGTTAATACTGCCCCACCGCCAGAAATACCTGATATAACTTTATTACTATTAAAACTAAATGTACTAATATCACCTATAGATCCTGCCTTTACTTCATTTAAACTTGCACCTAAGGACTGAGCTGCGTCTTCTACAAATGCAATATTTTTTTCTTTACAAAAATCTATTATCTCTTTTGTTTCAGACATATTACCAAATAGATGAGGATAAACAATTGCTTTAACTTTAGGTGAATACATTTTTTTAATACTTTCTAATGTCATATGATAAGATGATAAATCTATCTCACAAAATACAGGTGTTGCACCAACCATAGAGATACAAGAGGCAGTAGAAATCCAAGAGAAGTTTGATGTTAACACTTCATCACCTGGTTTAATATTTAAACTGATAAGAGAAAAGTGTAATGCGTCTGTTCCACTACTACAAACGATTGCATATTTTCTACCTGTTAATTCTTTAAGACTTGTTTCTAAAAACTCAACATTAGTGTCTTGTTCTTTTTGCATTATGTCATCAAAAAGTTTTAGATATTCTTCTTTATTTGCTAAGTATTCTCTATCCCAACCTATCATATATAAACTCCACTATTTTTTCTTGTCCTTTTGCTGTAGGGTGAGCGTCTTCTTTAGAAATTGTCATACCTTCAACAGATGTTCCATCTTGTCTTCTTATTGTCATTTCTTCTAAATGAAATCCGTCAAATACTTTTAATACAGGCCAACCTATAAAGTTTTTTGTATCAATAATATTTTCATACTCTAATACCATATTTGATAAAATCTTTTCATCTTTTTCCTTATCTCCAGGATATAGGTGTCTTTCTATAAAAGTAGGATTAGGTTTTCTTTTATTTTGTGCTACTTCCCAATCATTTTGAAATAGACCGTTTAACCATCCTTGAAATAAAGAAATCATTTGAAATTGTTTATATGGTAAATTATATCTTTCACATAATACTTGAAAACTATACCAATATCTCATAGTTCTTTTTACCCAATAAAAAACATCTCCTTTTACATCTACTCTACTATTTTTCCAATATAATTTTTTTGATTCTTGCCAACTTCTACGTTGACATTGAGACCAAGCTGCTATAACTAAACCTATTCTATCTTTATCAATATTTTGCAAAGTGTCTACCAATGCCTCGTAGATATAATCATTACCTGCACCGGATTTTGCTATATTAATACATTCCATATCTAACTTTTTAGCTAGAAGTTCAGGCCATTTGGGCCAAGATGTATCTAATTCAGGATGTATAAAAGTTTGAAAATTTTTATCACTAAAACTATCACCACTAACTAATAATATTTTTTTCATATTTTTTTAATTAAATTAACTAAAATATTTATGTTGTCTTTATAAATCTGTTTCGTAGGCACAGGTCTGTTCCAATATATCATACCACCGTCTTTTATATTTTTATTTCTAACATACTCTACATTTTTACCCAACCATTTAAATTCAACAAATAGTCTAGGTGCTGGATCAAAGTTTGGTTTGGTATAAACATAAGTTTCAAATTTACCTAGTATATTATCTATAGGTGCAAACAGATTGTTTAATTTAGGATTGATCCATTTTTCATTATAAGTTACGATACCGTGATCTGGATACTTGTCAATATGTTTTTCAATTTCTTTATAATATATTTCATTGGTACCTAAAAATAAATGTTTATATTGTATTTCATTTTTTATAGGTTTATACAAATCAAAATTTATAATTTTTTCATATTGTATTCCGACACCTTTAGGGTAAACATCATAATCGCATAAGTCAAATACTTCTTTTGGTTTAAAATATTCTAAAGCAAGAGGATATTCTTTAGGATGATTTTCTGAATATAATGCAATGATTTTATTATTAAATAATAAATGTAAAGATAACTTTTGATCTATAGTATAATTTTTAATGTCTTTAAATGCCAAAGTTATCATACTTCTACCTAATACTAAAGTTACATCATCACCATTAGGTGTACAATCAAAGACAACATTTTCATAAGTCTTATATTGATCTTTGATAGATTTTATATATTCTTCTTTAGTGTGTTTAGGATTAGGTATAACAACTAATTGTGTTTTGATACCTAGAGAATTTAGAGCGCAGTTATGCTCGTAACTATATCTCAATAAACCATCACCAGGTTTGCTCGTACATACTATATTAATCATACATTATTATATCACATTATTGTTAAAAAATCAATGCTATGACACTATTTATTAGGGTTATAAATAACTATATGAGTTATATAAGATACATAAAACAAACAAGACCTAATACCGATGTTGCGTTTTTCTCTCCTACAGCAGAAATTATTGCTAAAATGGATGAGTATCAAACAGCAGGTAAAATTGAGAGTTATAATTTAGAAATTATAAGTGAAAATAATTTGAATAAAGAGATCAAAATAATATTTGATAATGTAAATAGTTTTGACGAGTTTATGGATGAAGAATTAATTATCGCAAGTGCAACGGAAAGAACAACGCATTGTACAAATAATTCTATCTCTTATTCTTTAGAAGACGAATTGGTTTAAAAAAAATGAGTATATTTGTTATGCTATTAATGGGTTTTGTCTGGTATCAAATTATTGCAATGTTTGGTCTATCAATAGGTTTACATAGACACTTTGCACATAATCAATTTAAAACATCTAAACTATTTGAATCAATATCATTGTTTCTAGCAATGTTGGCTTTTTCTAGGTCACCATTAAGTTGGATAGGTGCTCACAGAATACATCACAGATTTTCAGATACAGAAAAAGACCCACACTCTCCTATACATAAAGGTTTTTGGAATGTTCTTTTTAATAATTGGAAAGTAAAAAAGATTGACAGACCTTATGTAAGAGATTTATATAAGAATCCTAGAATTATGTTTTTTCATAAACATTGGTTGAAATTACATATTGCAACAGCAGTTATAACTTTATTAATAAGTTTTAAAATCTTTTTTATATTTGTTCTTTCTCCTTTAGTTTTAGGTTTTATTAGTTATGGTATCTTTAATGCTTTTGGACATAAAGATAATAAAGCAGTTACAAATTATTTTATAAATTTTCTATCTGCTGGCGAAGGTCATCATAATATACACCACGCAAATCCAAAACAAATTAAATTAAGTGATTACGATATTTCAGGATGGATAATTGAAAGATGTTTAAAATAATTGAAGGCACGCCACCTCAATGGTTGTTAGATAATATTGCTAATAGTACAGATAAGTTAAAAGCAAACTATACTTTAAAACAATTAAAGATAGATCAAATGATTTGTTTTTGTTTATTGTATGAAGATGGACAATTAGTAGGGTTTAGTGGTCTACAAAAGTTTGAAGGTAATACTGCTAGAGTAAATAGTAGATGTTATATTACACCTGAATACAGACAATACAAAGTAAGAAGTGAAAGAATAAGATACCCTTGGAAATATTTAGCACCATATCAAATTAAAGTTGCAGAAAAATTAGGTTATACAAAATTGTTTTGGTCTACTGAATTATATAAACGACCAGAAAAGACTATGAATTTAACTATTGAATATGCCTCACAATATATACCAGAGGGTTGGCAATATAAAAGATTAGGTCATAAAGATATTAACGGAGTTAAACAAGAAGTATGCGAGATATTGAAATTATAGATGATATAAAAAGTTTAGATGACGCTAAACAATATATGACAAAGTATGGTATAGTCAAAGATATGATTGACTTGCCTGAAATTACATCTAAAGAAACTAAAGATATTCCAAATCAACTATGGCACCAAGACGGATTACAAACTGAAAATCAACCTAACTATCAGGCATTGTATTGTAAGATGGCGTCAAGTGATTGTCCTAGTACACAATATATTTCATCTAGGATATCAGATGAGTTAGGTAAAAAATATGAAGGTATTAAATGTACATTTAATTTTAAGAAACCTATTGACGAAGGTAGATTTTATAAGTTTGATAGTAAGTTAGATCAAAGACTATATTTAAGAAGAATATATAAAGGTGAAAAAGAAATAGTAGGTAAAGATGAACAAGGTTATTTTACGAGATGGAATGAGATGGCAGTATTAGATGAAGATGTATATAAAGAATTAGAAAATGCTGTTATGTCAAATAAGATTGAAGAAATTGAATGGAAAACAAATAGATTAGTAATTGCAAATAACTTTACATTACTTCATAGAAGAACACCATTTAAAAATGCAACAGGAGAAAGAATTATATGTCGAGCTTATGTCCAGTAACTTTTCTTAATTTAGAACATTTAATTGATAGAGATGGTTTAAGAGATGATATGAATTGTCAAACTTTTATTCCTTTTTCTTCTTCATATGCAAAACAAGGCTTTTTTAAACACGCACCTTTTTGGGAACAAGCAAGAGTAGATCATTTACCTAAACATGAGGTACCATTTGTATCTAAAATAAATAAGTTAGTAAAAGCAAGTCCTAGATTTTATAAACAGCACGCTAATCATCAAGTGCCAGCACATAAAGATATAGATACTCTTTGTTGTGTAAATATTTTAATTACTAAAAATAATTCACCTGTACATTTTGAAGATTGGGGTGATTATACTTATCATTGTGCTTTATTAAATGTAACTCATAGACATAAAGTTGATCCTTGGCCTGAAGAAAGACATTTATTAAAGTTAAGTATATTTGATAGAACCTATGAACAAGTAAGAGAAGAATTAAAAGAGTATATTTCTCCTATACAAGGATCAGTACAAAAATGATATTACATTTAAATTATCAGATAGATAAAGAACATTATAAGAAAATATTTTTTGATAGATATGATAGAGGTGGTTATCATAAGGAAGGTGATGTAATATTAAAGTATTGGTATAAAGTTTTTAATATAGAGCATTTAGTGATGCCTATTACAAAAGACTTAGGTATAGAAGACTTATATACTAAACCAAGATTTTCATATCAGTTTCCTAATTCTATTTTACCTGAACATATTGACCAAGATAGAATTGTAGGTATAAATCTTAATCTAATGCCCAACTCTCCTATTATTACAATTGATAATAAATCATTTGAATATGAAAACTGTCTTGTAGATGTAGGATCAAAAATACATAGTGTCAGAGCAGACAAGAATCCTAGATTAGTTTTAAAGTACGCCATACGAAGTAATTGGAATGAAATGTACAAAAGATTAGATAAAAGAGGATTAATAAATCACATTAAAACAAAACAATGCAATCCAAATTATTTAGAATATGATTCAAAATTGACAGAAAGTAATAAAAAATATGTCAGAAATCAAGGATCAATCTCTAAAATTGCATTATAAATATATAAAACAAGGAGAATATTATGGCAATTACGATAGATGGAAAAGTGTATGACGAAACAAAATTTAGTGTAAAATTGAGAAATACGATTGTTGCTAGACAAGAGATAGAACAATCTAAAGTCAGACACGATATTGAATTGGAAAAAATTCAAGTGCTTACAGAATATTATAATAAAAGTATATCAGAAATGATGAAAAAAGAGAAAGTACAACCAGAAACAGAATAGATGGCAGCAATAGCAAACCTAATCATAGATCAAGGCGCAAGTTTCAGTTCAGATATTACAGTCAAAGACGCAAACGGAAACGCATTTAACTTAACTGGATATACTGCTGAGGCAAAACTAGCAAAAGGTTATTCTTCAACAAGAACAAGAACAACTATGACTAGTTCAATTTCAAGTGATCCTACATCAGGTATTGTTTCACTTTCTCTCACACCTGCACAAACAACAGCTTTAGACGCACCAGAAAGATACGTATATGACGTGGAAATCACGCAAACTTCGTCTGGTACTGTGACAAGAGTAATTGAAGGCATAATAACTGTAAGACCAAATGTAACTACAAGTTAGTAGTTAAAAGTATTATAAATATTGTACAAAGAGAGAGGTTTTAAGTGCCAGAAATTACAGCAAAGATTAATGCCCCTACATCAAGTGGCCCACAACAAGTTTCAGTAACTTTGCCTTCTGGACAACAGTTACAAAATAGTTCTCTTTCTTTAAAATTATTAGGTGATGTTGACGCAACTGATTTAAATGATGGTGCTTTATTACAATACAGAGCCAGTGATGGTAAATTCGTAACAAGAAACGAAATAGTTACTACTACTGGAACACTAACATTTAACGGCGGAAGTTTTTAATAAGTTATGGCAACAGTAATTCAGATAAAAAGAAGTGCGAATACTACCGCACCCTCAACTCTCAAACTTGGGGAACTCGCTTATACATACGGAACAGGTACACAAGGTAATTTCGGTGACAGAATGTTCATCGGTATCGGTGGAGTTGACGGTAACGGTGACGCAAACGAAATCGCAGTAATTGGCGGTCAGTATTTTTCAGATAAATTAGATCACGTAGATGGAACGCTAACAGGTAGTTCAGCATTAATTGTTGACGCTAACTTAGCAATTAACACATTAAACATAGGTAATGCCACTACTACAGGTGGTGAATTAAGATTTAATGAAGGTACAAACAATGGTACTAATTTTGTAGGTTTAAAAGCACCTAACTCTATAGCAAGTTCTCAAACTTATACTTTACCAAGTGCAGATGGAACTGCTGGTCAATTTTTAAAAACAGACGGTTCAGGTGGATTAGCATTTGAAACTGTAAATCAATTTATTACTTTATCAGATGGTTCTGCTACAGACCAATACAATACTTCAGAAACTTTATTATTTACTGGCGGTCAATCAATTACAACTGCTGTAACAGATAACGAAATTACTTTTTCAGTAACGGCATTATCAATAGACACAGGACAATTAACAGATAGTGGTGTAACAAACGCTAAACTTTCTACTGGTGGTCAATTAACTTTAGGTTCATCTACTTTAACTTTAGGTGCAACTACAACTGATATTGCAGGATTAACTTCTTTAGTTGTTGATAGTTTAACTATTAATGGTTCTTCAATTACAACAACTGCTTCTAATACAGATATTAATTTAACACCTCACGGTACAGGTGTTGTAAAAGTTCCAAGTGGATATGATCAAAGAGCAGGATTTGATACTGACTCATTAGTTCCTAAATCATATGTTGACGCTATTGCTGAAGGATTACACGTTCACGCTTCAGTTAAGGCTGCTACTACACAAAACTTAGCAACTGAAAGTGGTGACACAGTAACTTATGA
>Ga0209929_1000525_pt1 | contig 14178 bp, 24 predicted proteins | sample SalPon2_C_H2O_MG_2_FD_185731 | JGI IMG/M metagenome (GOLD analysis project Ga0209929, IMG submission 185731) | Salt pond water microbial communities from South San Francisco under conditions of wetland restoration - Salt Pond MetaG SF2_C_H2O_MG... ... | reverse complement strand
TGACCTGGGTCTGATTTAGATTCAAATTTCCATTCTTTTCTCTCAGTTTTTTCAACTGGTTTTTCTGGTTTAATCCACTCAATATCAGCTAGTGTAGTTTCAGGTAATACTTCCTGCCAAGTAGGTACAATAAATTTCTTACCATCTTGACCTACAAATAAACTAGGTGGTAAAATTTGGTGTTCATACGTGTATCTAAAACGACGAACACCAACAAATGGACCTAATCCCTTAGGTTTATAACTAAATTGAGATGAATCTGTATGGATAATTCTATGTCTTAAATTACCATACTTGTTTAAATTACTAAATTTCCAAAGTGGCATAACCTTTATTTCTTATTATACCTAAATATACGAAAGAAATTTTAGGAATCCAAGGAAGGTGTCACAACTCCTCTTTGAGTTACAACTTCTGATGCTTTACGATTAGCAAATTTAATAGCAGCACGTTCATCTTGTAATTGAAAATATTTTACTATAAAGGCAGCTGTAAATGTATCTCCAGCACCTGAAACGTCAATTGTGTCTTGTGGGTTAGGTGATTCGAATAATACATTTTTATATTCAGCACCTTTTTTACCTAATGTAGTAATAATATTATCTGTAGTTAGTTGAGGGTTATTTAAACGTTCTGATTCGTTTAATTTTACAAATGTAAAACCTTCAATAATATCATTTGTAAGTTGACGTTTACTATCTAGAATGGAGAGTTTAGATTTACGAGCAATTTCTTTTAAATCAAGATTTGATAAATATCCTTTATTGTAATCACTTACAACTACGATGTCTGCTTGCCCAATCATAATATCATGATTTAATTTCCAACTAAATGGAGTAATCTTAGTTTCTCCTTCATCAACTCTAAGAAACATATGATTGGATTTTTCCTCTACGTAACGAGTTTTAGTAATATTTTCACGTTGATTTAAATACGTAATCTTACAATCGGGGGCTAATGCTTTGATATTCTCCAAAGTATTACCTGCCATACCTGGGTTGTCAATCGCATATAATGGATTTAATACAGGTACCGGTGCCTCTGGTGATAATCTAGGGGCATTACTATATATAAACCTATCTACACAGGTTTCACCTATTACTAGTACTTTCATTTTCTAAAAAATATAAATCTAAAGTTAAAGCAACACATATTTTATATAATTCTCGTCTTTGGGTGGTTGCTAGTTCTATCCAAATATCGTCAGGTATGGAGTCTATAAAGTCTTCTATATACTCAGTACTATCCATTCCAATTTTCAGTCCAAATTGGTGGGGCGATTTTTTTCTTCTTTGGTTTTGAAATCAATTTAGTTTTAATAGCCCAATTGTGCCATTCTGTAAATGCTTGAAGTGTTTGTTTGTGAGAATTTTTACTCATTTTCCTTGTCCTTTATAACGTTTTTTATAATTTTGTGAACCTTTATTTGATGATGATTTTGTTTTAGCGTGAACACCAGGACGCTTCTTTTTTGGGTTTGATTGATAAACTGACATTAGTTAAATTTTGATTTTAGATTTTCTCTTTTAATTATTTGTTTTAATGATTGTACATAATAAGTTGCCTCAGCATATTGAGCGCCTAGCAATTGAAATAATTCATCTTCGGTTTTACATTTTCTAGCATAACTAGCATACCAAAATGAATAATCTAATACACTTTCCTCCCAATTATTATAATAAGCATGATTGTATTGGGTACCTTTAGCCAAATTAATTCGAACTCTAGCTTCTTTCATACCAAATAAATTATGGTTTTCTCTAAAAATTTTAGAGGAATAATCACCTGTTTCTAATTTAGCTTGGGCTAAAGTAATGTGAGGGTAGGGTAAATTTAGTTCTTTAATCTTATTGATTAAACGTTGTTCATTAAATTCATTTTCTTTTTCAATTATTAATATTTCCTCAGAATTATTAACATATACTTTTTCAATTGGTATTGTACTACCTGAGAATAGGAATAAGAATATTGAGATGAATAAAATAATTTTAGAAGTTCTTAATAGATAAGGAACTTCGTTATATTGTAATGTGTTTTTATTATATGAATAAAGTTTCATGATGGTTTTTATTTGGATCCAGAAATAGTTTGTACAATAGAACTTAGATGTTCTTTTTTAAGTACATTTATTGTGTCAGCTATTTTTTGACAATCTTCATATCTTTCTTCTCTAACATAGTGTACTAAATTCTCTTCTAGAGTTTCAGCAAAATGTTTTTTTTCAATAGTAATGTCATAGACAGAACCTTCTTCTTCACATACTACTGATAGTAAGTGGATGTTTTTTTTCTTTGAGGTTAAATTGGCAAATATCCCTTCTACAATAGATTCAGCAATTCTAAAATGTTTTTTCTCAATAGTAATGTCATAAACAGAACCTTCTTCTTCACATACTACTGATAGTAAGTGGATGTTTTTTTTCTTTGAGGTTAAATTGGCAAATATCCCTTCTACAATAGATTCAGCAATTCTAAAATCTTTTGAATCAACCATTTCTTGGAAGTCTTCACTATACCCTACTACAAATTCTTTTGGTTTATAAGCCATATTAAAATAATTTGAGAAAATCCGTATCAATTTTCTTTTCACTCAATTTACTAAACTTTTCTTGCCTCTCCAACTCTTTTGTAGCAAGTCTTTCAAGGTGTTTTTCTTTTTGTTTAGTATAATCCTTAACTAATTTTTGATGTTTTTTCTTTTTCATAATCGGGAGATAATATTTAATTCATCTTCCTCATCATCATCACCAAATAGTTCTGCTAGGCGTTGTTTTTGGTAGTCATCAAGTTCCCAATCAACTTCTGAGTTATTAAGAGGTTTATGGTCTTCTAATCCTTCAATCTGTGTTTCTGTAAATATGTCTCCAATGGTTAGAAAATAACAATTATAACACAACATTTCAATATTTTCTAATCTATAGTGTTGTTTATTATTGTCTTTAAAATGTAATATTAAAGGTATTTTATAATCTAATACCCTACGTTCATGAAAACCACACTGGTTACATTCTTCAGATAAATAGCCTTCTTCTATTAGTCTGTATTTAATTTTTTGAGGATTAAACGATGAGGGGTCTAAGCGACCTTCAACAATATCAATAACAGCAAAATCACTTTTACCATTATTTAAAAATTTAGGAATGCCTTTACCTGATTGATTTTTGTGTTGCTCAAATAAATTATCATGAGTATCACTATCATATTGTTTAGCCCACTTTTTATAATGTTGATATGAAACATTAAGATATCTAGCTGCTGCTCGATTAGACTTAGTCTTATTCATAGCAGCAACTATCATTTCTTTACCAAGTGGTTTTGCTTTAGGCATGTTTATAAATATTAATCTCCGTTACCTTCTATTTCTTTGATAACATCCCATAAATCCTCAGCACATTTTACTATTACTACTTTAGATTCGCCTGTATCTAGATCTTCGTATTCTAATTCACCGATGTTACCATCTTCATCCATTCTTTCCCATAGATACCAAATTATAATAGTAGTTTTCCATTCTCCGTATTTAAGAAAAAATAAATTATCTATAATTAAAAAGAAATTTTCATCATATTCTCTAAATTCGAGTCCATGTTCTTTGTAAAGTTTACTACTACGTTTTATTGTAGCTTCTAATACTTCTATAATTTCACAAAATAGTTCTTTTTCTTCTAGGGGACTAGTCTTTCTCCTTAGATGTAAGTGCTTACCAAACTGTTTCATCGAGAAATAGAATAAACTGATAGGAATTGTTTTAAGGTTAAATCCTTTTGAGCAGCAAAATACTTAGCAGCTGCTAATCTATCAGTAGCTATTGTTTTAGCAATTGGTTCTTGTTGCCAATCATTTTTTGAGTAAAAATAGTATCTTTTAGCCATAATTAATTTATTTAATATAAAGAATATTATTCCATTTTTCTTGAAACGCTTTATGAGATTCAGCTTCTATTTGTTTACAACTATCATCTTTACGAACAGTTTTACTAACAAAATGATATACATGAGCTGAGGAAACAATGTGTTGGAATCCTAAAATTCGATAACGTAAATGCATATCATCATCTTCTCTAAATCTATAGAAAGTATAACCATCTATCCCGATATAATCTTCTTTCATACAACCAAAAAATAATTGAGATCCTCCACTAATTATACCTTCAGGTATATTAAATTGATCCCATTTATCTTTATTGAATTCTTCTAAAGTTGAACCACAATCTAAAATTACCTTACCAGGCATTTCACCAGGAAATATAGGTGGTTCTACTCGGGTATACGAAGTAACCCTACCTTTACTAATATGTTTATCCATAGTTTCTACAAAACCTGGACTTAGGATCATATCATTATGTAGCAGGATGATTTTTTCTCCGTTAGCTCGTTTAACAGCATTATTATAATTAATCCCTAAACTAACTTCATCATTAGTTTCAACTATAACTTCAATATCGTCTCTACTTCCATAAAGTTCTTCTATATTATCTAGTAAAGCTTTAGTATAATCAGGATTATCTGATGTTTGAGGGATAACTAGTGATATCATATTATTTGTTTTTCCAGAATGAGTAAATACCTTTTTCTAGTTCGTATTGAGGCCACACAAATCTATCTCTCATAGGTTGTTGTTGAGCCCATTCCCACATTTTTTCTAAACCTTCTCTTAAATCAGTTTTATGTTCAAAACCTAGAATATCAATTGATTTTTGATAAGTAGGAACAGCAGTATGTACTTCATGTCTACCTTCTAAGTATACTTTTTCAGCACCACCCATAACATCAGCTAAAATATCAGCAGCTTCATTAATTGAATATTCATGAATGCCCCCTAAGTTAATAATTTGTTTAGAGGCTTCAGGTCTAATAGCTGCGTTCCATAAAGGTTCTAATGAATCATCAATGTAACTAAATGCTCGTTTTTGGGTTCCATCTCCAAAAATAGTAATTGGTTGACCATTAAGATGGTAATACATCCAAATACCTAATACGTTTCTATATTTGTCCCAGATGTTTTGTTTTTTACCGAATACATTATGAGGACGAATAATACAATAATCTAATCCATGTTGGTCATTAGCAATTTCGATATCTCTTTCACAACCCATTTTAGCAACACCATAAGGATCAATTGGGTTTCTACGCATATCTTCGTGGAAAATTCCACCTTCACCATGACCATACACAGCCATTGTAGACGTGAATACTAGACGTTTTACATCATGTTTAATACACTGAGTTACAATGTTAGCGGTTGAAATTAGATTATTAGTGTAATTATATTTTCTAATAAATGGGGATAATCCTTCAGCAGCATACGCAGCAAAATGGAATACATAATCAGGTTTGTGGTGTTCAAAACAATTTTCAATTGGGTGCTCAGATAAATCCATCTGCCAAAAATTTACTTTTGGGTTGATATTTTCTTCAAACCCCCCTGATAGATCATCTATACCTATTACTTTAATATCTGGTTTATTTTCGATTAACCAATCTGCTAGGCGACTACCTAAAAGTCCTGCTACTCCTGTAATTAATACTGTTTGACTCATAATGTGTTATAATATTCGTTTTGTTTTTCTTGTCTTTCTATTTGTTTATGGTGACGTAAAGCTAATTCTGTTTCTTCCATAGGTAAATGAGCATAGGTAGCATGTCCAATTATTTTTTCATGAACTTCTCCATTCCATTTAATTCTAGGATCATTTTTATAAATACGCCATTGATAATCAGGGTAATTTACCCATCCTTTTTCATTTACTTGCCAGCCCCATTTTTGTATATGTCCTTCAGTTAATCCTTCAACTGTATTAATTCTGGGTACTCTAATTAAATCTACTTGGTTAGCTTCTATGATTTGAGGAATTAATCTTACCATATACTCAGTAGGTAATTCATCAGCATCAATTTGGAAAATATAATCACCAGTACATAGATTATTTAATTTATTTTTCATTTGGGAAAAATTACCCTCAAATTTATATGGGTGCCATCTGAAGCGAGTTTTATCTACATTTTGGGCTCGTAAATAACTTTCTACAGCTATAGATCCATTAACAGAATCGTATAATACTACTATTTCATCTTGTTCCTGTTTGTGTTCATATAAAAAATTAAGTAAAGTACGTACTTCATTTAATTCATTACAAACAGGTATAGCGTAACTTATTTTCATAATTATTCTGGTAATAATCCAATATAAGAAAGAGCATCCATATATTCACGCTCAACAAAATCTTTTTTAGTTTCCATATCCATTTTGTGGGTTTGGTCTTCTGTAAGTTTTTTATCGTCTTCTTGTAACGGAATAGCTTTTACTGCACTCCATTTCCAATCACCCACTGAGGTTCCATTAGCAAATACCATTCCCTTATCTTGTACGTTAATGGCTGATGGCATCCATTTTAATCCATTTTCATCCTCTGAAATTAGATCTTTATATAATTCAGGAAGGGTTTCTGTTTGAAGAGTATAGAATTCTTCACCTTCTTTCATTAATGAATTGGTTTGAAAACCACATCCATAACAAAAATAAGTTTTAATGTCTTTATTTACCTCATCTACATAACAAGCATCTGAGGAACATCGAGGGCAAGTAGTTAAATTATCCATTTAAGTTTTGTATTTCTGGGAATTGTGTGTTAGTTAAATTAGGTATTGTTAAATCTACTTGGGTAGGAATATCAATAACATTTTCTTCTAATATTGAAGATAATAATTCTTTCATATTATCCCAACTAAAGTTAGTTTTACTATGATGGGCTTGACGTTTACCTAAATCTTTGTATTTTTTATAGTTTTCAAAAACATCCTTAAATGCTTGTCCAATATGTCCATGATCGGGAGAGAACCATTGGAAACCTTGATTTACTACAAACTTATTTTGAGTACTAGAATGAACAGGCTCTAATCGTCCTCCTAAAATAATATTAAATTCAGGTTTTAAGAAATCCATATGACCACTCCAACCACTTACAATAATAGGTTTTTTAGATAAACTAAATTCAAGTAATGGACGACCAAATCCTTCACCTTTAGTTAAACTAACCATCGCTTTTACTTTAGAATGATTGTATATTTCATTCATTTCAATATCTGTAAACTCACCATGTAATAAGTAAACATTAGGTAAATCATTAGAATTAACAGTATCTTTTATAGACTTTATTTTATCAAGTATTGAATCTCTATCCATATAAGAGGATCCTACTTGAGATGTTTTTATAATTAAAGCGGGTTTTTTGGATTTGTTTTTAAATGTTTCAAAAAATGCTTTGATCATTAAACCTACATTTTTTCTGTCTTGACCTAAATCCCCTTGCATCCAATGACCTACAAACAGATATGCGAAACTTTCTTTAATTTTAATATCTAGCGAACATGGAGTATCTATAACTTTATATATGTCTAGATTGGCTCCTTCAAATAGTACCTTAATAGGTTTATCTAATTGAACTTTACCTAATACTTTACCTTGTTGATCTTTTTTTTCAAATTGAGACGCCTCAAATGCTCTTTTTGAATGTTCTGAAGAAACTAGGTTTAAATCCATTCTATTGGCTCCTTCAATAAACTCTCCCGGTACTAAATCGGTTTCTAATCCTGCTGTAATTCCAATATTGTATTTCCCAACTGGTTGGAATTCATTAGGTACAGTGATTTGAGCCCAAATATCAGGTTGACTAGTCATTGGTTGAGGTATTACTAAATCTAGTAAAAATTCCCATTCAGGGTTATCTTTACAAAAACCAAAAGGTGTATTTCCCCATCTTTGAGAAAGTAATTTTACATCATACTTATCCATTTCTATGATAGCTTTAATTACGTCTCTAGAACGGGCACCATATCCTGAGTAGGTATCAAATGGGGAACTTATAACAAATGTATTTTTCATTAATATAACAATTTATGTGGTACAACTTTTCTATCAACCTCATTAGTATTGATAAATTCAAATTTTTCTCTTGGTTTCCAAGTATTAAACAATTCAGTAAAGGCATTCATTACTCTATCAGCTTGATGTTTCATTGTAAATCCTACTTCATCGCTTAATGCCCAATCTCTACCTTTTAATCCTTTTTCTACTCTAATATTAATACCATCCATATAAGCATTCATAATTTGATCAGCTGCATCTTCAGCTCTACACCTATCATCCCAAATATAAGGAGTTTTAGGTGAACCTTGAATTGAACGATTTGTTGGGAATACTGGATATGCCCATTCTCCATGTTCAGTAAAAGTACCATTATGGTTAGAAGGAATCTCAGCATCTGGGGTAAACCAGTTGCCATTATTATCTTTGAAACCTAATTGGTCTTGCATACCACCAGTTACATTAGCAATAATAGGAGTTGCTGTGATAAGGGCTTCTGTTAAAGATAACCCCCAACCTTCATTCGAACTTAATAGAATTTGAACATCAGCACAATTGTATAACCAATTCATTTGTTCAACCCCTAATTTTTGATCAGTAAATATAATATTATCTTTATATTCGTTAAGTAACAATTCAATTACTGCGTTCAAATCGGTTCCATGATCACTTACTCTAGTATCAGTATGGATAAGCAAAGCACATTTTGATGCTTCTTCAGGTGATAATTTATCTAAAAAGTATCTAAATGATAATAACGTATCAGGGATTTGTTTTCTTCTAATGTTTCTAGAATTGAAAAAAGTAACAAAATCAAATTGTTTTCCTTTAAATAAATTTTTTCTAAACTCTTTAAATTCTTTTAATTTAGAATAAGTATCATCTATTGGGAAGAATAAATCCGTATTTAACCCATGAGGAACATATTTAATAATTCTATCTTTAGCTTTTTCACCTAAAACTAAATTATTGATATTAACAGTTTGTTTAGAAATACCCATCAATAAATCACATGCCTCATAATATGCTCTATTATATAAAGGAGCAGGATAATCATCCCAAATATTAAGATAAGCGATTGGAATATTTTTACGGATTTCATTTTCCATCATAAATAACCATTCAAAATATCTAGGATCAGTAATTAATAGAATAGCATCTGGTTTTTCAATATCAATAACTTGACGAAGAATATTTGGGTCACCGTATCCATCTACTGGGTATAGCATTACGTAAGAATCATCTATACCTGCTGTTTCATTAGTATCCTTTGTTAGATCCAATTTTTTACCCTTATCGGGGTGTTTAATTGAACCTGCCATTTGGCACCAATTAAAATGATGAGCAGTATGTATAACTATTTCTCTAGCAACTGTTGCTACCCCAGAATGAACCCTAATGTCATCCGTTATAAGGAGGATTTTCTTCCTCTCATTTTGAGGAAGGTATTCAAAACTATTTTTCATTAATTAATTTACTTTAATCTTCGATTTTTAGATCTGTGTGTCCGTGGATTTTCTTTCTGAAATCTTCATCTGTAAGATACAAATGGATTGTACGATCAGCAAGCTTTTGTAGAGAAAACTTATATCTCACACAAGCAATTTTAAAGTTTTCAAACAACCCACTTTGAACTTTAACCGAAGTTAGTGTCATGTCTTTTTTACTCATAATCTTTATTATTTAATATTTGATATACATATATCGAGATTCTAGAAAATTAAATTTATTTAAAAAATTTGCTAGATTTATCTTCAAATGTTGATTCACATAAATGTGTTTTAAAATAAGGACACCATTTACAATTATTATTAGGTGTTTCAGGCATTTCTTTATTACTAAATCCTTCCTCTGTAAAGCAATTTTCTAGGAATTCTTCTAGTAATTTAGTAGCTCTATTAACTGAAGTTTTACCTGATGGAGGTCTGAATTGTTGGACACGTTTGATTACATAATCATCTGATTCCCATAGTTGTCTTCTTACAATAAAGAATTCAATATCAATATCGTTTATATCAACATTATATTGTTCAGCAAAGAATTTTTTATATAAAACTAGCTGGTATTGTTTGGTTTTATCTTTACGTTCTTTAGGACCCCATCCTTTAGTTGATGTTTTTATATCGATTATAACGAATTTCTTTGTGTTTTCATTATACATCACGACATCCAAAAAGCCCATGTATTTAACGCGAGGTAAACGCGGATTAGGCGCCAGTACAATTGGTACCTCACACCCAACTAACCACCAACCACGTTTAGAGAAATACTTACCTCTATTCTTTTTGATGTATCTTATAATTTCAATTCCGTGGGAATTGAATTCGCGAAGTCCTTTCGCGTCGGCAAAATGCGTGCCATCATTCTTCTTAAGACCTTTCTTATATTCATTTATAAATCTATTTTCAAAATCAGTTTCTAAATCTATTCTATCAGCTTCAGCCCCACTTTTAGCATACATTACATCTAAATACATTTGTAAACTTTCATGTAACGCTGTACCAAATGTCATGTGGATACTTTGTTCAAATACCTTATGTCCATCCCTATATTGTAATGCCCATTTTTTAGGGCATTGGGTGTACATACTCAATTGCGAATAAGAAATATTTTTCTCATAAGCAAAATTTACCTCTTTTGGAGGGTTTTCTTGTATTTCCCTAACTATTTTAGGGGCTTTCTTTTTAGCCAAAACTTATTTATTTGTATCCGTAAAAGTGGATTTTTTCTTTAATTACTTCTTTATATTGGTCTGGGATATTATTAATTGTAATAGGGGTAAATTGTTTTTTACGGGTGTTAATGTTTCGAGGGATAGTATGTTCATTGATTTTATTTTCCCCCAGATGATAATAAGGATTATAGTTTAAAAATTTTAAAGTATCATAAACATATTTTTGTTGATCTTCTACTCTAAACCAATAATCAATATTGTTACTCCATAAAACTTCTTCCCATTTTAAATATCTTTCAACTGCTATCTCAATTTCATTAGTAGAAGTAATTTTAAAATTACCCCATTTTTGAGCTAAATTTAAAGAATCTTTATTTCCTTTATGTTCCTGGATGGTTGAATTTATTATAGATAAAGGATGTCTAACATTTAAAAATGTCCATTTAAAATAATATTCATTTTTTCTTTTTTTATCTGTCCAAAAATTCCATCCCTGATCAGAGGCAAAACACCACGATGCTATTCCACTAGTTTCAATAACTTCATGACCTACAGCAAAACCAAAAGTTTTAAATAATTTAGAACTATATGTTGTGCCTCCTCTAGGGTGACCAATAATAAGAAAATCTTTTACTTCCATTTTCCTCTTAATACTAACATAGCAATAATGCCGTAATTAGAGATATCAATAAAGCTATCAATCATTGCTTCTCCTTGAACGTAATTTTTACCATTACGTTTTAACATATTTTTTAAACGATTGATTTTATCATTACAACGTAACCAAATCCCTGTTAATGAAAGGTCTCTATCTTCTCTAGTAGATAAATCTGAGCCTAGAGAAATATTAGATAAACCATAATCCATCATTTTAGCGGCAAATAGTTCGTATTGTTCTTTTTGGACAGCTTGAAATTCTTCTGCTAGTTCAGGATATAATCTTTCAAAATCTTGAATTGTTCTATGAGAACCATTTACTTCATACGGGACCGGATCTTCATCTTTAACTAACAAGGGATTTACTTCACCTGTTACTGGGTCAAAATCGGGCATTCCATTAGTAGTGGTTACTGTCCACATTGTTTCTTCTTGTAACTTTGTTTTACTCATGATTTATTTTTTAAAACCGGTAATTGCTCTTTCTTCAGTAATTACTTCACTTTGTTTCAAATATTTTTCAATTGCTTTTAGTCTATCATCAGCATCTACCAGCATCACAAGAGCCTCTTCAGCATTTTTATAAAAATCAATTGTTGAATGATCTCCAATACCTGCAGGATTGTTTTCTAGTAAATCTAAAGTTAATAATGCTTTTGCTTTATCTGCTTCTGCTGATGTTTTTAGCATGTTTGTTAATTTGCTCATAACTCTGCTTTTTTAATCAATTTTTCTGTTTCGTCTTCATTAACTCCCATTTTCCATAGGATATCTCTTACGCCATATTCTTGGAGAATATCAATATATTCATCTGCTTCTCCAAGCGAAACTTCAAAGTAATCTGAGATATACTCTGCTAGTTCTTTATAATTTTTTTGGTTTTGGTTTTTAACATACTTCAAATACATCTTTTTTTTAGGTAACAAGGTTTTGTAAATTGTATAAACTTTTTCTTTTTCAGTTAACGGAATTTTTTGTGCGATATTTGCTATATCAATATATCCGTTATACATACTCACAAAACGATGAACCATGTAAGGATTAAACGAAGCTTGTTGATCTTCTGTAAAAGAAGACCAACTTTTCTTCTCATATGTTATTTGGTTAAGCCAATCCCAAAGTTTCATTACTTATATTCTTCTCTAAGTTCTTTTGGTAATGTATCTAAACAAATTTCTCCAGTTTCAGCATCATAAAATACTGGGATAGGCATAAGTCCATCTTCATGGGTTCCAGTAATAAATTTAGATACCTTACGTAAGATAACTCCTTGAGACCATACCTTACCATTTTTAGGATTTACTGGGGTTGTTTTTGACAGATCAATCTGCGGTTGTTGAATTTGTTGTTCCATGTTTATTTGTTTTGTTTATAATCTAAATAAAATCCAATCGCTACTAAAATATTCATACCTACACTAGCGATTATTTCGTGTAAGTCTTTATATACATTTACTGATAAATGAACGTGTCCTACCATCCAAAAAGGTATGGCTAAATTTTGGCTAATCCAAATTACTAAAAATTTTAAGAATTGTCTCATCTAAATTCAGGTCTTATAGTACAAATTGGATTCCAATAAATTTTATTATTAGGATGCCAATAATATTCTCCATCTGTTCTTTGAGATTCTATTGAATCAATATGAGGAATTTCAAATCGTTCTAATTCAAAATTAAAATGATCTTTTAAAATCTCAAATGAATCATCAGCAATATGAATTCCTCTTTCATCACCCCTAGGATTATTAAAGAATGTATAGACTCCATCTGGTTTTAGAATATTGTGAACATGAGCATCGAACTCTTTTTGTTCCTCAGCCCATGTATCAAAATAAATTCCATCAAATTTAGGTAAATGGTAAAGTACTTCCTGCCAAGGTTTAAAAATAACTTTAACATGAGGTTTTTTTAACCAACCATCTTCAATAATTTTTCTTTGAACATCTGGGTGCCCCTCAATAATCCAATGGGTTCTGGGTCTATGTTCTTCAATATAGGTATCTATAATACCCATACCAAAACCTACATTAAGAATATCACCTCCTTTTTGACAAATACTAGAAGCTTGACGTTTCATGATTTCATCTTCCCAATCCATCATTACAGCGTGACCAAAAGCATCTAGAAGTTTACCATCTTCAGTATAAGTCAGTTTATGGTTTAAATATTCTTGATTCATTTTAATTCAATTAATTTTTGAATGAGTGCCATTGCATTAATTTCTTTATCAATACGGAAATTAGACTGATAGCTATACTCGTTGATGTAAATAGCAACCATTCCTTCCATTCCATCTGCGTACTTAGAAGCATTATCATACAAATAACGATAAAGTTCCTCAAAATCATTAACGTTTGCATCAGCGATAATCTGTCTAATATTTCTCCAATTCGGTTTAGCATTACTTAATTCTTTAAGTACTTGAGTCATATAATTAGATGATACAAGTACTGATTTATCTATTACTAGTTTTTGGTCTTGAGTTGATAATTGGATAGTATTAAGACACTTACGTAAATCTGGATAGTATTGGTTTACAATAACTTTAATGTCTTCTACATCATAAGAAATAGCTTCATGAGCCATAATCTTAGCAAGATGTACTGCTACCTCTTTTTTACTAGGAGGGATGATTTTAAGTACATGACAACGTGATTGTAGAGGATCAATAATACGTTCTACAAAGTTACAAGTCATTATAAAGCGAGTCGTTCGCGAATACGTTTCAATGACATTGCGGAGCGAAGCCTGCGCCTGGATAGTAAGAAAATCAGCTTCATCCAAAATGACCACCTTAAGTGGGCTAAAGCTAGCTGCTGACGCAAATGACGATACTTTATCTCTAATCGTATCAATACCACGTTCATCCGAGGCATTAATATAAAGGTGGCTACAATCAAGATTTTGAACAATGAGTTTAGCAAGAGTTGTTTTACCTGTACCGGCTGGTCCATAGAATATAAGGTTTTGTATATCGTTTTGAT
>Ga0209929_1000520_pt1 | contig 14258 bp, 14 predicted proteins | sample SalPon2_C_H2O_MG_2_FD_185731 | JGI IMG/M metagenome (GOLD analysis project Ga0209929, IMG submission 185731) | Salt pond water microbial communities from South San Francisco under conditions of wetland restoration - Salt Pond MetaG SF2_C_H2O_MG... ... | reverse complement strand
TCACTGGACTTGCTCCAAAGAGGACGAGAACGGTAACTCAGGTTACGCATACGGAACACACGGCTTGTCTGCGCCTGATCCCGACAACTTCACCGCATGGGATGACCTCGACGAGTTCACTGTACTCTCTTGGATGACCTCTAACATGGTTGCACAGACTGCTGAAGGTGAAGAAAGCGAGGTGGATCGTGTGCAAGCCTCTGTTGATGCACAGATTGTAGAGAAGGCTAATCCCACGCACGGCACAGGCACACCTTGGTAAACAGGCGGTAACCAATGTTAGAAGAACACAGACTAGATCGTATTGAGCAGAAGCTAGACAAGCTAACTGAAGCGGTATCACAGATTGCTCGTGTAGAAGAGCAGATGCTATCTGTGTTTAAGCGTATGGACAGGCACGAGAAGCGTTTAGATGACCAAGAAGATGACATTAGAGAATTGACAGGGGTAGTAGCAACTAATGCCTCTTCTGTTAAAAACGCTGAGAGATTCTTCTGGGTAGCCGTAAGTGCCTGTGCGTCCTTAGTCGTATACATGGTTAGGTAAACCTATGTGGCAAGCACTCATATCGCCAATCACGAGTCTTCTTGGGCAGGTACTCAAGAACAAGGCTGAAGAAAAAGCTGCTGTACACACAGCTAAGATGCAGGTCATACAGAACACTGCGTCTTGGGAGCAGCTTATGGCTTCTGCCAGTGCTACCTCGTGGAAGGACGAGTGGTTTACCTTGTTGCTCTCAGCGCCCGTGGTTGCGCTTATGTGGGGTATTGGGATGAATGACATAGAGATTATAGATCGCATTGGTCTTGCCTTCACGGAACTCGACAGACTTCCTGATTGGTATCAGTACTTGTTATTCATGGCAGTATCTGCGTCCTTTGGTATTCGTGGTGCTGACAAGTTGTTGGCCCTTAAGGGGAAAAAGTAGATGGCTGACGAGCGTTTATACGATTATACGAATCAGCGTGAAAAAGGCGATGAACATAATCTGTACTGGAACAACTTTTCTAAACAGGTAACCGAGGCAGAACTAAAAGAACTGTTTAGCGCTGAAGATAACGGACAGCTGAGAAAGGCGTTTGGATCTTTTGACAATTACTTGGCATATATGGATGAGCGCCAAGACCTTATTAACTCTGGAGAGCTAAAGGCAGATTGGTGGGATACGGGAGTTGCTCTCGTAGACCAAGGCATGATGTCTGAGTTTGAAAGCGACATGGATGATCGCGCCTTTGAAGAGTCTATTATAGGCAAGGGCGTTGAGTTATCTACTGGCGCATACGCGGATCAGGCCGAAGTTTTAAACAGCCTGTACTCTAAGTACACGGGTGAAGACTTTATTCGGTACAATAGCGATGGCGACAAGTTTGAGTGGAACGGTACGTCTTTTGTCAAGACTGTAAAAATTGATGACAGCGTTAACACGAACGCCCTTATCTTAGGGGCCATGTTAACTGGAGTAACAGCAGGGGCGTTTAGTGCTGCAGGTCTGACAGGTGCGGGCTTGGGTGGCGCTTTAGGCAAAGGGGCTGCTGCGGCTACTTCTAACGCACTAACGCAGGCCGCGCTTACTGGGTCTGTTGATGCAAGATCCGCGCTTGCTAGTGGAATTATGGCTGGTGTTAGCCCCGGTGGGCTTATTTCTAATGCCTTAGATCTCGTCCCAGATAGCGCTCTTTCTGGAGCAATTATTGGCGCTAGTAATTCTGCTATATCTGGCGCACTACAGGGAACAGGGTTTAGCCTTGAGGATGCAGCCTTAGCTGGTCTTCAGGGTGGAATAGTAAACATCCTTAAAGACCTGTATAACGACGCGACCCAGTTTGATGTAGGCTCTCGCATGGAGCAGATTGCGTATGAAAGAGAGCAACAAAACCTTGCCCCGCTGTCGTCTGATGCTCTTTATAAAGCGGCAATGGCTATGGAAGGAACCGGGGTTAGCGACCTTGCTGGCCTTGTTGGAAAGGACGGTTTAATCCCCGGCTTGGATGCTGTTGACACCCGCCTTCTTACTAACCTTTTGGGGGGAGCGGAGTATCTGCCATCTGTGTTTATAGGCCCGGACGGGAAAACTTACACAGACGTTGAAATTATTGAAATGGGCATGGACCCAGCCGATATATACGTAGCGACAACCAACGGACAAACAGTGGATGGTTTTGTTTCTGGCTATACAGAGCAAGAGTTAACTATACTGGGCAAGGCTTGGGAAGGGGTTAAGGACAACGTCCCCGGTGTACAGAAGTTTGTCAACTTTGTAAATAATGGCCTTGACTCAGCTGCCAGAACGCAGTGGATTAACGAATACGGCTTTGATCCAAACGACCCCAATAATCTAGATGCTGCAAAAGATGTAATAATCTATGGGCCAGTTGATGAAACCTATACATTTAGCGACAATCCTCGCGGTGATGCTGAAGTTATCGGACAGGTATTTGGAGAAGATGACAAATATTCTACTGGTCCTGATTGGTCGCAGGCTTTTTATGAGCTTTACGAACCTGACGGAACGACAAGCTACATACCGTACTACCAAATTATAAAAGGTATTCAGGACGGTTACGAGGCTGGCTTGTCTGATGAGGAAATAAGAGCCAACCTAGTTGAGCAAAACATTGACCCTGAAGAAGTTATAATGCCTGACGGAGAAACAACATTAGGGGACGCTATTCTTCAGGGAATTTTAGGTGGTTTGCCCGATGATTCGGATTTGTTAACAGACTCAGTAACTGATGAAGAGTTTGTTCAAGACCCTTTGTTGCCTGACGAGTTACCGGGAGAGGAACCTCCAGAGTTACCTCCAGAGTTACCTCCAGAGTTAACTACAGAGTTACCTCCAGAGTTAACTACAGAGTTACCTCCAGAGTTAACTACAGAGTTACCTCCAGAGTTAACTACAGATTTACCTCCAGAGTTGCCGGGAGGCGGCGTTTTTGTCGCAGGCGGAAAAGGTCAATTTACGCCCTTTAGAGAAGGCTTAAGTTACCAGCCTGTTCAACCTGTGTCTCTTATTGAGACGCCTCAAAAGGACTACGTTGCAGAGCTAAACGGTGAGCTTGATAAATTCTTTAGTCGAAACATGAAGAAAAGCATGTTTGAGGGAGTGATCTAATGATGAACTTAATGAACCTTAAGCTAGATGCTTTGCTTTCTGAAAACCTTAATGAGAAGTTAAATAAGGTTCAAGAGCGACAACAGCGTACTCAGGCTTCTCCAGAGCTTCAAGAGTTTGCACAACAGCAAATTCAGAGGCCACAAGTAACGCCTACTGCTCCTCGTTTACAAGAGCCAAGACAGCAAATGCAACAACCACAAAGAATGAGACAGCCTCCTATGGCTAATCAAGCTGGTGGTATGTTTGATGAGCCGCTACAACAAACTATGACTCCTGTTCTTCCTAGTGAATTTGATGCTGGTTTTGGCACTCCTGAGCGAGAACAAATGCCTACACAGTTTATGACTACGCCTACGCAACCAGAGGCACCTGTGCAGCCTGCTCCTGCTGTACCTGCTGGTCCTGAAGCAACAATGCCTTCTGCTCCTCCTCCTGAAGTATCTAGCGAAGGATACCAAGGCGAAAACATGGAAACTTTGCGTAACTACCACGAGACTCTTTTGCCAGAAGGTCAAGAGTTTGGCTTTGAGGACGCTTGGACGGGACAAGCAACGTCTTACGGTGGACCCGGAATGTCTGAGTCTCAAGAGTGGATTGACAGTATTGATTACGCCAGAGGCAACCAAGGTAAAACTATTGGTGGAATTACTGGATCGGGCGGTGATAAAGATCCTTGGGGTCGAGACGTAGAGTGGTCTGAAGGAACCATCTACGAAGAAAAGAATTTGGGTGATGTAGTTAGTACGCCTGCTGGTGATTACCTCGTTGTTAATGCTGCTGACGGTCAAAAGGCTCTAAAGCCCCTCAAAGGAGCTAAGCACGGTGGTGGTCAGTTCTTCTTTAACATGACCAACAAAGGTCACCACGTTGGTATCAACCCTTTAACAGGAGACGTATGGTATCAGTCTGCGCCTTCTGTTCAAGAGATTGAAGGTGCTGATTACTGGTCTTCTATTGCTTGGTCTCCTGAAATACGTGAAGCAGTACGTAGTGGTGAAATGGCTATTCCTACAGAAGTTAGACAATCGGATAGTTACCGCAGCCAGCCAGAGTTTTCTTCGTTCCTGCAAGGGCTTTCTAGGTTAGGTGAAAGACTATCTGAAGAATACGAAATGGCAGCACCAACAGATGTAACAGGCGGTTTGTTCTCAAAGTACATTAACGTTTAAGGACAAAAACAGTGACATATTTAAATCTAGTAAACAACGTACTGAGACGCCTCAGAGAAGACGAGGTAACTAGCGTATCATCTAACACGTACAGCAAGATGGCTGGTGACTTTGTTAATGACGCTAAGAAACTCGTAGAGGACGCTTGGGATTGGTCAGCACTTAGGACTACCCTTACGGTTACAACTTCTGTAGGAGTGTTTAACTACGCTATGACAGGAGCAGGTAACGAGTTTAAAGTTCTTAACGCGTACAACGATACGGACAACTGGGATTTACAGTATCAGACCCCTTTGTGGTTTGACCAGAAGTATATGAAAGAAGAGCCTCAGTCTGGTTCTCCTCAGTACTATACGTTCAACGGTGTAAACTCAAACGGCGATACTCAAATTGAAGTGTATCCAAAGCCTGATACAGCGGGTGTTGATCTTCGGTTTAACGTAGTAAACAGAGGACAAATTACTGATTCCGATGGAAACATTATACGTCCTAAGGAACTGGTTAACGACACAGATCAGCTTATTATCCCAAGTCAACCCGTGATCCACATGGCGATTGCTCTGCTGGCTCGTGAGCGTGGCGAGACAGGCGGTACATCAGCACCTGAGTACTTTGGTATTGCTGATAAGTACTTGTCTGATGCGATTGCTCTGGACGCACAGAAGCACCCTGAAGAAGTTATTTGGTACACTCCTTAAGGAGACTAGTGCATGGCACAGCCACTACAAAGCATTAATCTAGTTGCTCCGGGTTTCAAAGGAGTCAACACAGAAGACTCTCCGATTGGACAGGACTTCTCTTTTGCAGACGTTGCTGACAACGCTGTGATTGACAAGCGTGGGCGTATTGCTGCACGTAAAGGGGTAAAGCTATTGACCTCAGTAGCTACACCTCTTGGTTCGTCGTACGCCAATAAGTTGCATCACTTTTACGATAATGCAGGTAACGAAGAAATCTTTGTTGCAGGTAACAACAAGATATTTAAGACTACGCAGACTACTGATCCTGATGACACCCTAACGGATATTACTCCTGCGTCTTACACGATTACTGCAGACAACTGGAAGATTGTAAACTTTAACGATAAGGCTTACTTCTTCCAGCGTGGATATGATCCTCTGGTGTACGACGATACTAACGGACTGCGTACGTTTACTGTGGCAAATGGTTCAGCTACTGACGCAAAGTACAAGTGTCACGAAGCTATAGCTGCGTATGGTAGATTGTGGATTGTAGACACCGAAAGCGATAAACAGACTATCTACTGGTCAGACCTATTGATTGGTACTGACTTCACTGGTGGTTCTAGTGGTTCTATAGATGTATCTAAGGCTTGGCCTGATGGATACGACGAAATCCGGGCACTGGTTGCTCACAACAACGCTTTAATTATTTTAGGTAAGCACAGCATCCTAGTTTATGGTAACGCTTTTAGCCCTGCAAACATGGCTTTAGTTGATACTGTATCAGGCGTTGGGTGCATCTGTAGAAACTCTGTACAAGGCATAGGTACAGATGTGTTATTTATGTCTCACTCAGGTCTTAGGAGCTTTGGTAGAACTATCCAAGAAAAGTCTATGCCTTTGTCAGACCTGAGCAAAAACATCAAGAGCGAGTTGTTGCCTCTGATTGAATCACGGGCTGCTCCTACGGCGTCTGTGTACAGTCCTGAAAACTCGTTCTATTTAATTACGTTTCCAGACAAGGACACGACTTACTGCTTTGATCTAAAGGGTCGATTAGAGAACGGCTCCTATAGAGTTACTCGTTGGACTTCTGCCCCTTTTGAGTCATACGAAAGAAAGAACGATGGGACACTGTTAATTGGAACATCAGATGGCGTAGGAACTTACGAAGGTAACTCAGATCAGTACAACGATGCAGGAACAATTACAAACGGTACGTACCGCTTTAGGTACTATAGCCCCGGATTAACCTTTGGTGATCCTTCTAAGACAAAGATACTTAAAAAGCTGAAGCCTACTATTGTAGGTGCATCAACTGCTACAGTATTTCTTAAGTGGGCTTACGACTTTGAGACAACTTTTAATAGCACGGAGTTTTCTGTTGGTAATCAGATTCCGTACTATTTTAACGAAGCAGCTTCAGAATACACTGTAGCTGAATTTACTGGAGGATCTGAAATCAGTAGACCCTCTATTAACACAACAGGTGGAGGCTCTGTGATTACCATTGGCCTTGAGGCAGACATAGATGGTTTTGCTTTATCTCTCCAAGAAATTAACGTATTAGCACTTATAGGTAGAACAGTATGAGCAATTATACAAAGACAACTGACTTTGCTGCTAAGGACTCTTTACCTTCTGGAGATGCTGGTAAAGTGATTAAAGGCACAGAGTTTGACAACGAGTTTAACGACATTGCGACTGCGGTTGCAACTAAAGCAAACACTGCTTCACCCACTTTTACAGGAACTGTGACGATTCCCGCGCTTACTTTTACGGGCACTCTGTCTACAGGAACGGTTGACGGAGGTACTTACTAATGGACATGGATAAGCTGTTAGCTATTCTTGGCTTAGGCACTGGAGGTTTACTAACAGGCTTTGGCATAAACGAGCTTAGAGATGTTGGTGAAGCAGCAGGTGCTGCCGCTACTGATGTTGCTACTGAACTAACAGAGATGTCTCAGTTCAAGCCGTTTACTGTAACGTCTACTACTGGTGGTACATTTGGTGTTGGACAAGGACCAGAAGGCCAGACACAAGTTACAATGGCTTTATCTCCTGAAGAGAAAGCGTTCCAACAAGCAATGTTTGGTGGCGCTGGAACGTTGTTTGGTCAGGCTATGCAAGACACTGCTCAGCGGGAGCAGGACATCTATGGGCGTATTAGGGCTGCTCAAATGCCCGAAGAACAAATACAGCAACAAGCTCTTGAAGAGCGCCTAGCTGCACAAGGACGCCTCGGTGTACAGACTGCACAGTTTGGTGGTACTCCTGAAGCATTGACTTTGGCGAAAGCTAGAGAACAAGCTAAGAATCAAGCAATGCTGGGTGCAATAGGTCAAGCTCAAGCAGAGCAGATGCAACAAGCTCAACTCGGTAGTCAGTTCTTGGGTCAGAGTTACATGCCTCAGTCTCAGTTGCTTAATGTACAACAGGCTTCACAGCTTTACCCGCAGCTTCAGCAGCAGGCTCAGTTGTACGGTGCTGGTCAGTACGGTGAAACAATGCTTTCAGGCATTGAGGCTCAGTTGCTTGCAGAGCAGGCCAGAGCAAACTTGATTGGTGGTCTTGGATCAAGTCTGTTGGGTGGCTTGTTTACACCAGTAGCTCAGCAAAGCGGTGGTGCAACTAATATTCTTATGGATCTTTTGGGGATTGGATAATGGCTAGGTTTTCACAAGCATTACTACAAGGGTTGCTCCAGCCACAAATGCAACAGGGGCTGTTTGAAACTGCTCGTAATATTGGCATGACTCCAAGTCTTATGCGGGCTGAACAACAGCGTCAGGAGCAGATGCAGCGTATGCAAGGAATGGGTCCGGTTGATTTAGCAAGCATGGCTGAACAGCAGGCCTTGCAAACAGGAGATCCTACTGAGATACTAAAGGCGCGACAAACAAAGCAACAGGTTGTACAAGGACGTACTCAAGAATCTCTGAATCAGTTAGACCTCGAAAGGCAACGCGCAGTTCAAGAAGGAAACATTGCTAAGGCTAATCAAATTGAGTCTGTTATGGAGCGTGTTGCTACAAATGCGGGACTAGATGCCAGCAAGATAACAGGGAGAACTGAAGCTGAAAACAATGCCATACTCGAAAAAAGAGAGCAAGGTTTTTCTGATGCTTATTATAAAGTAAAACCTGAGAACAGAGAGAGGTTTGTTAAAGCAGCAACAGAAGCAGGCTTTGGTTCTCTTATGGATGAGCTAGAGTTAGATAGACAGAAGAAAGAAGATTATCAACTTGAGAGACAAAAGAAAGCAGATATGGCGCGTGCTCCTTTGCCTACAAGCACACTGCAAGAACGAGTAGATGTTATATCTGATGAAGGTCTTAGAGAAGACTATAACCAGCGCCTGAAAGATATTAAGGCTATGGAGCCTAACTTTGATAAAGGAGAAACTTGGAATCCGGGAGAAAAAAAGAATGCTGAAAGGCTCTTAGATTCTTTAAGTGACGATGTTTCTGGTTTTAAACAAAGAGAAGTTTTAGAGCGACGGTCTGCAAAACGAAACATCGAAAGTGCAATAACACAGCTGCAAAAAGAACTCACTAGGATTTCTCCAACAGGTAATCAAGTTGATGAACAAATGCCACAAGCAAGAGAAAATGTTGGTGGTTTCTTCCCTACTACCGAAGAAGTAGAAGCAGAAGCTGTTCGATTAGCTTCTCTGAAAATAGAGCAAGAAATCCGTAATCAAATAGCAGACTATCAAGCACAGCTAGAATCTTTTAGCAGTGATACAACAGCAACGCCTAGCGAAACTACTGAAGACGACGACGTAATTGACCTTTAATAACTGAGCTTTTATTCATGGCAAAAGTAATTAAAAAAATTAGACTTCCTGATGGAACTATACAGAAGATCAGGGTTGATGAGTCTTTAAGCGCTGAGGAAGTTAGGCAAAAAGCTAGGGCTTACTTTGGTATTAAAGAAAGAGCACCTGATGTTCCACCAGAAGAAGACGTTATAACTCAACGTGAAGCTCTAGAACGAGAAATGCAAGTAGCAGAGCAAGAGCGTCAGGTTGCTCAGCGTCGCTTTGAAGGCTCACAAGACACTCCTCTAGAAAACTTACTAGAAGGTGTTCAAGAGATGTCTGCTGCTGGTGTAGGTGCTGTTGCTGATGTAGCTACGTTTGTTGCTTCTCCTGTTACTGAGCTTATTGAGAGAACCACAGGAGTTGACGTACCTACTGGAAGAGAGGCGCTTCGTAAGATTGATCCTAGACTTGACCCAGATCAAACGTTTATGGAAGAACGTGAAGTAGCTGGTGTAGTTAGAGGAATAGGAGAAACAGTGCCTTTAGGTGCTGGGTTCATTCCTGTAACTAGAGATCCATCTAAGTTGTCTTCTGCTGTTCAAGATATTCTTGGTCTTGGTATGACAGAAACAGCGGTTGCTACTAACGTAGCTACTGCAGCAAAACGAGGGTTTGATTTAGAGACAGAAGAAGGCATCAAAGAGTTTGCTGATGATGCGGCTCTTCGTTATGACGTAGAAGTTTCTCGTCCTAAGTTTCAAGAGTACGAAGAATATAAGAACAAGGTTCTTCCTGAATACGAAACCAAGATGAAAAAACTTGGGGAAGAGTGGGACAAGATTACTGCTCGTATAGATAAAGCAGAAGACAGACTACGTTCTGCTATAGAATCTGGAAGCGAGGGACGCATTACTAAAGCACAAGCAGCTTTAGAAAAGGAGGTGGTTAACCTTAACACTCTTGAGATGGCTCTTGAAGACGCACCTGTTGCTCCTGCTGTTGGAGGAAGTATAGCAGAGCGTCGTGCGTTTATTAAACAAGAACTCAGAAGTGCTGGTGTTTCTGAAGAGACAATCAAACAGGTTGTTCTTCCACAGAGATACCGAAAGACTGCTCTGTTTGAAGACTTAATGCAGTACGACCTTGATTCTATGCGTGGAGTATACGACATAGACTTAAGAGCTGCTACAGATTTAAGTAAGAAGCGTTCTATAAAAGCATCTTTTGATCGCGGTTGGCGTCCAGTATCTTCTCTAGTTTCCCGTGTAGCAGGAGATAGAGCAGGTAAAATGTTTGAAACTTCTTTTGAAACTGCAGCAAGAAAGTCTGAGCTTTTCTTAGCGAGGTACCTAGATAAAAAGACACAGAACGACTTCTCAGAATTAACAGAGTGGGCAGAGCAAAGAGACATAAAGGCTAAGTTCTTGGACTTAAGAACAGCAGAATCTCCAGAACAAGCGCAAGCCATGCTTAAGGAGTTGTTTAGTTCTGCCTCTAGTAGTTTAACTAAAGAGGCTAACGGTCTTTTTAAACAATTAATAGCGGACAGTAGAAAGCATCAATCAGTTGCCTCTAAGATTTACCGTGAGGACGTACTGAAGGATGAGCTTTTTTGGGCCAGTGGAACTAAGAAGGCAGAGCAAGAGTTTGACTTTGCTCCTGAAAGAAAAGCGGGCTCTACTACAATAGAAGGTGCACAAAAGAGAACTCGTGGTCTGGCTTCAGAAATGAGTCCAGAACAGTTAGATGAATACGCTAATCCTATCATTGAGCAAGTCAACAGGATAGCTAGCGAGCAGACACTTCTTGAGTTATCTAATTCTTTTAGAGTAAGGCCTGCTTTGTCTATCGGTGACGACTCTCGTGTGTTCTTTAATCAGCTAGCAGAAACAGTCTCAAAGCAATCTGGGTCTGAAAAGGTAGGTAATTTAGTATCAGACCTTGCTCATAGTACTTTTGTAGGTTCTCGAAGTGCTCCCGCCGCTTGGCTTCAACAACTCATGCGCTATGGATACGGAGGAACGCTTGGTCAGTTTGATTCTGCTTTCTTGAACTTACACGATGCTGCTGTTGCTATGGTTAAGAACGGAGTTAAGCCTACTCTAAAAGGAATGATGGACAGAGAAGGCATGGACATACGAGAGTTTGGTATAGGTAATAACTCTAAGAACATTGGCGAGTTCCAAGCTGGCTTTGACGCCACTATGGAATCTTCTTTGTTTGATGATTTCTCATCTTGGTACCAAGACATTGCTTTTAAAGCATCAGGTTTTCAGGCGGCAGATAGAATTGGTAAAGGAATAATTATTCGTTCTTCTCTGAATAAGTTTAGAGAGTTAGCTAAACAAGGTAATAAATACTTTGACGAACTAGAGGTGTACGCTAATCCTGCAGAACTTACAAAGATTAGGAAGAGTCTTGTTTCTGGTAAGTCTCTGGATGAAATGCCTGAAGATGTAGCAGAGATAGTTCTGCGTATGTCTTTCTCTAGGCTTGGTGAACAACAACTTATATCAGCAGCAGGTAGACCTCTAAGCTATCTAAGAACTCCTTGGTTAAGACCAGCGTATGCGCTTACTGGTTTTGCTATTAAGCAGTCAGAAATTATGAGGCAAGGCTTGATTCAAAACATTAAGAAAGGAAAGTGGAAAGACGCAGGAAACTTTGCCGCTAGGTACATGATGTTTGCTGGTTTAGGTTACGGCATCATTAACCAGATGCGAGGAATACCTCAAGCTATGCTTGGTGACGAAAATAGAATACCAACAGCAGAAGGAGTAATACTAGATACTCTGTCACAGCCTGTTCAGGTAGCTACTTTTGGTAAATTAGGAACGCCGTATGCAAATAGAGAGTTTAGTAAAGACCCTCTAGACTACATGGTTACTTCCTTTATCCCGCCTTTTGGTTTAGTTGGTAATTTACTAAAAGATGCAGCAGACTTAGTTGCAGGAAGACCTACTAACTATGAGACACTCAGGAGCATTCCGGGTGGAGATGAATTAAGAGTGGCGCTAAAGGAAGACTAATGAACGACGACAAGCACACAGTAGAGTACACATCTATTGACTACCACAGTATGTGTCAGAAGTCAAAGGCTCGCATCAAGAAGATGCAGAAGGAAGGGATACCTACGCCCCATGATCCCAAAAAGAAACCAGAGGACGTAGGTAAGTCTGAAGGTTACACTATGATCTTTATGTCATAGTTCACAGTTGTTCCCTGTGCAGGCCAGTTGTTGTGATCCTTCGGTCATATCGCTGGCCTCTTCAATATCCCACGATATTTCCTTCGGGAAATCCTTAGCAAGCTGGTTGTACGTTTTCTTGTCCACAGGTTCATAAGGAGCCTGTTGATAAGTGTGGTCTGAGTAGGGCAAGAAAGAGATACCACTTACCTTGTCAAACTTGTTGTACAACCACTGCCCCACCTCAAGGAACTCATCATCACGGTAGTAGCAGGTCATGGATGGCTTGTGCTCACACCAGTAGTCCTGATATATCTCCCACAGATCCAACTGCTCCATAGCACCCATGTCTGAGGCTGTCACAGCGCCCTCAGGAGACGTTACAGGGAAGCTGAATACCCTAGTACTGGGTGACATTAGATCGTCCTCCACAGGGACACCAGCGGCCTCTAGGACAGAGCAAAGTGGGTCACGAGAGTCTGCACGAACCCGCCGAATATACTGACTGCTATACCTAGGATGGATGCCACTAGCACTATCGACCAGCTGACTAACAGTGCCAGAAGGCTTAACTGCAGTAATTGCTGTAGACGGGTTGATACCCAGCTTTTTTGCCCACTGCTCATTAGTGACAATAGCTTCATTACGCATCTCCATTAGCCATCTCTTTAGCTTTGCCTTGTCCTCACGCCCAGACAGCAGGGGGTGATCCATTATACCCGTGAGGCTTACGCCCAGCAGTGCTTCCTCTTGCGTGTTAGTCTTCCAGATGTTACGCAGGTAGCGGAAGTCTGTTAGGGTAGCTTGTAGAGTTCCAAGTATTGTCGCAACACGTACTTTCCGTTTGAGGCTTGCGAGTGTATCGTCTGGCCTGACAACAACCTCTGATAAGTTGCAGAATTGATAGGGTCTGAGGATGATTTCGCTACACGGATTAGTTCCAAAATCAAAGGTAGCATCTCGTCTGCCGTTTTTTTCAGCTTGCTTTTGACTTGCCACTCGACTAAAGACACCTCGTTCACCAGATCGTGATTCATATAGACTAGTCCACTCGTTTAGGAAAGCCTCAAAGTCAGGCTTCTCTGTGTAACACGCTGAGTTATTCGCCAGACCACGCTGAGGCTCATCTACCCACCACTGACCGTGCTTACATCGTCGCAGTCTGTCATCTGTGAGGTTGCTGAGGCTGATGAGGGCTGATCTCCTGACTCCTCCAACGACAACGATTTGAGCAATCTTGCAGCAAAGATCGTGGCACTCAATGGACGTAAGTTTTCGTCCAGCTGATCCCTGAAAGAGTTCAATTGTGAACTTGAAAAGATCGACGAGAGGTTCAGGACCACTTGCACGGCCTCCGAAAGTCTTGAGCGTGGCACCTGCAGGTCTAACTCTGCTAACGTCCCATTCGGGAATTTGACCTGAGTACAGCAGTGATACCAATTCCCTAAACGATTTCGCCCATCCGATCTTCGAATCTGCAACATTAATAACTGTGTCGGTTGCATGGAATGTCTCCGCTACATCTGGTAGTTTTGTGATGTACTGCCGCTCTACACTGAAGCCTACCCCTGTTCCACACAGAAGGACGTACATCAGTTCGTCAAAGGCCTTAGGGTGATCTATGGGTAGGTAGCTGCAGTTAAACCCTGCTACGTTGTCACGATCAAGCGCCTCTCCTGCGGTCATCAGTGCCCTCATGCTGGGCATCACATCTAGCTTGTGTATTGCGTCGTATATCTCAGACACATCAAAGTCGTTCAGCGAGCCTCTATCAGACCAGAAGTTGATATACCTGTTAACTGTCTCTTCCCAAGTCTCACGCCGCTTCTCTTCTGGTAGGTAACGTGCGTAACGACTCTTGTGAATGTACTGTTGGTAAGCGTCCATTAAGACTCCTTGAAGATTTGCTGAAGGTTAGCCATTGCGTCATCAAAAGTAGGGTGAATAGTTACGTGGCTGTCCTCGCCGTACCACTCAAGGATGTATCCGTTGTCGCCCTTGCGGATTGTTACATTATCTACTTTCATATTGTTACTCCTAGCGTTTCGTTAAGTATTGCGTGTGCCGACATGTGTAATAGCATGAACACACCATCGGGGTACTGCTCGTTAGACGCTACCTCAAATACTCCACCGTCCTCGTACATCAAGACTATGGCCTTTACGTCCCTACCTTCTCCTTCGTAGTCAGCCGCCTTCAGCGCAAACGTGGCTAAAAAATCTGTGGTAGGTACGCTGCCTTTGTCTTCTTTCTTTTTACCAAATCCTCCATCTATGACTTTCATAAGGCAACCTCCTTGATGAGCCACTCTAGATAGACACGGGCCTTCCGTAGAT